>MDTC01175122.1_pt1 | contig 24355 bp, 24 predicted proteins | sample 811181 | NCBI WGS metagenome assembly MDTC01 (sample SAMN05326644, study PRJNA326480) | marine metagenome | isolation source: seawater | place: Pacific Ocean: North | collected 2011
AAATTAGGTCCCATCGTCTATCGGTTAGGACAGCTGGTTTTCATCCTGCAAAGAGGGGTTCGATTCCCCTTGGGACCGCCAACCTAATTTTGTTAACATGTTTAAAATTGGAATAATTCAAAAAATACACGAAGAAGGCATTAAACTTTTAGAAAATAATAAAAATTTTGATTATGAAATAATTGATGATGTCTCAGAAGAAAATTTAATAAAAAAGATACATTTGTACGACGGTGTAACATTAAGAGTAAGTAAACTTTCTAACAAACTTTTGTCAAAAGCATCTAAACTAAAAGTTATCTCTAGGCATGGGGTGGGTTATGATAATGTTGACACGGCATTTTTAAAACAAAACAATATAACACTTTTAATAACAGCATCTGCAAACGCAATAGCTGTTTCTGAGCATGTTTTTTATTTAATGCTTACTATCTCCAAAAATTTTTTAAATTTAGATAATGAAGTTAGATTAGGAAATTTCAAAAAAAATATGCTTAATTTTCCGACTTTTGAACTTCACAATAAAGAAATTCTAATAGCAGGTTTTGGGAGAATAGGAAGAAGTCTAATAAAAAAATGTAAGGGCTTTGATATGAAAGTTAAAGTATATGATCCTTTTGTTGACAAAGAATTAATAGCTAATATGGGTGGGGAAAAAGTTGAATTTTTTGATACTGCCTTAACATCAGCAGATTTTTTATCTATACATATGCCACTTAATGAAAAAACAAAAAATTTAATAGATTTACAAAAAATGAAAAATATGAAAAAAAATTCTATAATTATTAATACAGCAAGAGGTGGTATAGTGAATGAGATAGATTTGAATAATGCTATTAATGACAAAATTATTTTAGCTGCTGGCCTCGATGTATTTGATGATGAGCCAATTAACTTAGATAATCCACTTTTAAAAAATAAAAATGTTATACTTTCTCCTCACACGGCAGCTCTAACAAATGAATGTAAAATTAGAATGGGTAGAGAAACAGCTCAAAATTTAATTGATTTTTTTGAAAAAAAAATTGATAGAAAGATGATTGTTAAATTATGATTAAATTTAAAAATTTTGGCCCGCTAGAGGTCTTAGTTTCTGCATCAATTCTTTACGCTGTGTCTATGTTGATTTGGACAGCTACTACAAGAGAGGCAGTATTAGAGAAGGTTAACATGATCAAATCCAATCATAAGAATGTAGTTGAATTATTAAATGACGAAATAAACAAATGTACACAGGATGTTAAACAGAAAACATCTTGGGGTGAAAACTGTAATTCATCATGGTCTTCGTCTTTAATAGTTGAATATATTTTAAAAAATATTGAATTAAAAAATCCTTACACTTTAGATAAACCTTTAATTCAAACATCGTCAGATCCAAGAATTCAGGCCGAAGGAAAGGCAGGCCAATCAACAGATAAAGGTGTTATTTTCGTTTCTTTAAATGATTTTACTTCGGAGGCAGGGTCAGAATGGATTATTGGCATTTGTGTAAAATCACCTTGTGTTGCCGCAGGTAACAACGAGTTGGTCTCTGTATATAGATAGATAACTTACATAAACTTAATTTTTTTCAGTTTTTAGTAATTATAGTTGTTTAAAATAAAGTAATTTAATTATCTACTATAGGTTGAACTTTTTTTAACTATTTTTTTTTACCAATTTTCAACAATTTGTGATTAAATTATACTTTAATCACAAACGGAGGAATTAACATGAAAAAAATATACTTAACAATAGCTGCTTTATTAAGCTGGGCTATGATGTCAGTATCAGTATTTGCTATTGATATAATTGTTGTCTCACATGGACAGGCTAACGATCCTTTCTGGTCAGTAGCAAAAAATGGAGTAGATAAGGCTTGTAAAGATATGAAAGTATCTTGCAAGTACACGGCACCAGCAACTTTTGACATGGTAGAAATGTCAAAATTGATAGATAACGCTATTTCTCAAAAACCAAAAGGAATTATAATTACATTACCGGATGCTGCTGCTTTAGGAAAATCAGTTAAAGCTGCGATATCTGCTGGTATACCAGTAATTTCTATGAATTCAGGATCTGATGACTACATGAAACTTGGAATAAGTGCCCATGTTGGTCAAACAGAATTTGAAGCAGGAGTAGGCGGCGGTCAAAAAATGAAAGCTGCTGGAGGAAAAAAAGCATTATGTGTTAACCATGAAGTTGGAAACGTTGCTCTCGATAGAAGATGTGCTGGTTTCAAAAAAGGTTTTGGAGGAAAAGTTGATATACTAGGAACTTCAAATGACCCTACTGAAATTCAAAAAGCAGTAGCAGCAAAATTAGGTGGTGGATACGATACTATTCTTACATTAGGTGCAGGCCTTTCTGGTGAAGCAGCCTTAAAAGCACTGGAGTCAGCTGGAAAAGTAGGAAACGTTAAACTTGGAACATTTGATATGTCTCCAGACATGCTTAAAGCAGCAGCAGCTGGTAAAGTTGAATTTTTAATTGATCAACAGCAATATCTACAAGGATATTTACCAGTAGCAATTTTTGCTCAATACATGAGATATGGAACTATGCCTGCAGGTGTAGTGATGACTGGGCCAGGTTTTGTTACACCACAAAATGCTAGTAGTGTAATTAAATGGGCTGCACAAGGTTATAGATAAACATTAAATCAAAAAAGGCCCTGAGCTAAAACGGGGCCTTTTTTTTAATCTTTTTTAATTATAATTATGTCTACAAAATCTAAAAGTATTCATTCTAAAGAAAGTTTTAATCATGACGATAGATTAAAAAAAGTTTCAAACTTAAAAGTTTTATTAAATAGACCTGAGCTAGGAGCTTTAGGTGGAGCTGTATTGGTTTTCATATTTTTTGGAATTGTTGCTGGCGATACGGGTATGTTCAGCGCTTATGGTATGTTAAACTTTTTTGATGTATCCGCTAATCTTGGAATAATTGCCATTGCAGCCGCAATGCTAATGATTGGTGGTGAGTTTGATTTGTCAATTGGCTCTATGATTGGTTTTGCAGGTATTTGTATTGCAATTCCGGCTATTTATTGGGGTTGGCCATTGTGGATGAGTATTATTTTTGCTTTTTCGATGGCTGTTATCATTGGTTATTTTAATGGGCTACTAGTTGTAAAAACAGGTTTACCATCGTTTATAGTAACTTTAGCAATGCTTTTTATTTTAAGAGGAGCAACTTTAGCTTTAACAAGATTAATAACTGGGCGTACACAAGTACCTGGCTTAAGAGTTTTGATCGAAAATGATCCAATAGCTTGGTTGTTTGCAACTGATACATTCAAGTGGTTGTTTGTGTGGTTAGGTTCAATGGAATTAATTGATTTGAGAACTGACGGAACTCCATTAGCGACTGGAATTCCGCCTTCAGTAATTTGGTTTGTTTCATTAACTATTTTAGCTACATGGATACTTATGAAGACTAGATACGGAAATTGGATTTTTGCTTCAGGCGGTGACAAAAATGGTGCTACAAATGTTGGTGTCCCAGTGGGCAGAGTAAAAATTGGACTATTTATAGGAACGGCTGTTGCAGCAACAATTTTTGCTACAATACAAGTTTTGGACGCTGGTTCAGCTGATACAATGAGAGGATCATTAAAAGAACTAGAAGCTATAGCAGCAGCTGTCGTAGGTGGTTGTCTCTTAACAGGTGGATATGGATCAGCTATAGGAGCGGCATTTGGTGCAATTATTTTTGGAACTGTGTCAATGGGAATATTTTATACTGATGTTGATACAGATTGGTTCAAAGTTTTTTTGGGAGCAATGATGTTGATAGCAGTAATATTTAATAACTATATAAGAAAAAAAGTTACTGAGAGTAAATAATGTCTGATTATTTAATTCAATTTAATAACATAAGTAAATTTTTTGGAAAAGTTATAGCTCTAAAAGATGTAACCATGAAATTAAGAAAAGGTGAGATAATGTGCTTACTGGGAGATAATGGAGCTGGCAAATCAACTTTAATTAAAACATTGGCAGGAGTGCACAAACCTGATGAAGGAGAAATTATAGTAGAGGATAGAAAAATAGTTTTTGATGGACCTAAGGAAGCTTTAGACTTAGGTATTGCGACTGTATATCAAGATTTAGCATTAGTGTCATTAATGAGTGTTACAAGAAATTTTTTTATGGGGAGAGAACCTCTTAAAGGTTATCCTTTTTTAAAAACTTTTGATTTAGAAAAAGCAAATAAAATCACAGCAGAAAAAATGGGTCAAATTGGAATAGATGTAAGAGATCCTTCACAAGCTGTAGGAACAATGTCTGGAGGTGAAAGACAATGTTTAGCAATTAGCAGAGCTATTTATTTTGGAGCAAAAGTTTTAGTTCTTGACGAACCTACTTCAGCTTTAGGTGTTCACCAAGCATCTGTAGTATTAAAATATATTGTCAAAGCTGCTTCTAATGGATTGGCAGTTATTTTAATAACTCATAATGTGCATCATGCTTTCCCAGTGGGAAATAGTTTTACAGTCTTAAATAGAGGAAAGAGCTTAGGCACATATAGTAAAAAAGAAATATCAAGAGAAAAACTTCTAAGTATGATGGCTGGAGGAGAAGAATTAGATAAGTTAGAGGTTGAGCTTAAAGAAATTAATAGAACATCAAATTAATGTCAGCACCAAAAAAGATAGTTCTTGAAGCTAAAAATATAAGCAAATATTTCGGCACTATTACAGCTCTTGAAAATGTTAATTTAGCTGTAAGAGAAGGAGAATGCTTAGGTGTTGTAGGAGATAATGGTGCCGGTAAAACAACACTAATGAAAGTCTTGTCAGGTCTTTATAAACCCAGTAATGGCTCATTATTTTTTGACGGCAACAAAGAAATTCTTAACAGTCCAAAAGACTCACAAAATTTAGGACTTGAAATGGTCTACCAGGATCTTGCCTTAGCTGGCAATCTACCAATTGGTGAGAATATTTTTTTAGGTCGTGAACCAACAAAAAATTTTGGTTTCCTCAGATTATTAGATTATAAAAAAATTAAACTTCTTTCTGAAACACATCTGGACAAATTAAAAATACATGTCAAAAGCGCTAATCAAAAGGTAGAAGAACTATCAGGTGGACAAAGGCAAGCCATTGCAATAGCTAGGGCGACAGCCTTTAACTCAAAAATTGTAATTATGGATGAACCAACAGCTGCATTAGCAATTAAAGAAGTGGGTAAAGTTTTAGACTTGATCAATAATCTAAAAAAAATCGGAGTAAGTGTAATTATAATAAGCCACAGGATGGATGATATCTTTGCAGTATGTGACCGTGTAATGGCTATATTTCAAGGAACAAATTTTGCAGAAGCTGAACTTTCTGAAACCAGCCGTGATGAAGTAATTGGCTGGATTATGGGTAAAAAATAAATGAAAAATGAAAAAAAAAATCTAAGTTTATTTTTAAAAATTATTCCATACCTAGACAAGTATGGAATTTTAATTCTACTTATGTTGATGATACTCGCTCTTCATATTATGCAGCCAGATGTTTTTCTTTCTTGGAGAAATGTAACAAATGTTTTCAAACAAATTTCATGGCAATCAATGTTAGCACTAGGTGTGTTTATGGTTATTGTTACTGCTGGTATCGACTTATCTGTTGGATCAATTATGATGTTGTCGCTCATGGTTTTAGCAATTGTCGCTAAAGCTGGAATGCCTTGGTATGTTGTCGTTTTAGTTCCCATGCTAACAGGTCTTTTATGCGGTATGTTTAATGGGTTAGGCATTACATTGCTTAGAATGCCCCATCCATTCATAATGACTTTGGGGACTTTATATATTTTTCGTGGTGCTGGAAATCTTGTTTCAGGTGGAGTTCCAATTAGCGGTTTTACAGAAGAGGTTAGATATCTAGGTCATGGCAGAATAGATTTAACCTGGTTAGGTCTTGAAGAGTCTCAATACTTGCCCGTAAGCCTAGTTTTAATAGCAATTGTTTATTTTATTTTCTGGATATTTATGAATCATACGCGAATAGGAAAATGGATATATGCAATTGGTGGTAATCCAAATGCTGCAAGAGCATCTGGAATTAATGTAAATAAAATTTTAGTAATAGTTTATTCCCTTTGTGGTTTTTTGTCTGGAATAGGCGCACTGATTTTGGCTGGAAGAGCTGACTCTGGCTATCCTAATGCTGGTTTACAAGCAGAATTGGATGCAATTGCAGCATGCATTATAGGAGGAGCAAGTTTTTTTGGAGGAAGAGGAACAGTTCTTGGAGTATTTGCTGGAGTTATGATTATGGGAATTCTTAGAAATGGTTTAAATTTGATGGACGTGAGTGCTTTTTGGCAACAGGTATTAATTGGAGCAATCATTGTTATAGCTGTATACATAGATGTTTTAAGAAAAGATTTTGGTACTAGAAAATAAATGCAATTCTAAGTTGAAAATTTAAACATATCTTTTTAACAAGTTGAAATCTCTATAAAAATACTATTTTATTCTGACATATAAAAATTAAATAACAGGAGAGTTTATGAATATAGTTAAAAAATTAGGTGTTTTAATCACATCTTTATTTTTAGTTCTAAGTATAACAACTTCATCTTTTGCTGATGGTCACGCGAAGAAAATTTTATTCAGTATTAAAGGACCTGGTTCTGGGAACCCTTTTTGGGCTTCAGTAGAAAAAGGTGCTAAAGAAGAAGCAAAGAAATTAGGAGTTAAATTAATTCTTATTGCACCACCTCAAGAAGGTGATGTGCAAGCACAAGTTAATCAATTAGAGGATCAAATTGCAAAAGGTGTAGATGCAATAGCTCTTGCTCCTTCAGATCCAAATGCATTAGCACCAATAGTAGATGATGCTAGGAAAAGTGGAATTCCAGTTGTGTTTGTTGACACAAAGGGAAGTAATAAAGGCGTTACTTTCATAGGTACAAATAATAAAAATGGTGCTGAATTAGCAGCTAAATATATTTGTGACAATACACCTAAAGGTTCTGATGTTGCTATTTTGACAGGTATAGAGTCTCAATCGACAGCTTTACTGCGAAGAGATGGAGCAATAAAAGGATTTAAAGATTGTGGTTTAAAACTTGTTGCAACACAAACAGCTGAATGGGACACTGCAAAAGCTAGATCAGTTACGGAATCTATCTTGGTAAAAAATCCAAATATCAAAGCAGTCTTTGGATCTAATGACAATATGGCGTTAGGAGCAATCCAAGCAATCAAAGACGCTGGAATGAAGAACGTTGTTGTAGTAGGTTTTGATGCTACTCCAGATGCTGCAAAAAGCATTTTGGCGGGTGATATGACAGCTACTATTGCTCAGTTTTCATACAACATGGGTGCTTACGGTGTTAAGTATGCGCTTGATTTAGCAAATGGTAAGAAAATTGATTCAAATATTGATACAGGAACTCAATTAGTTACTAAAAAGAACGCTAAAAGCTTTAAGTAGTTTTTAACTATTTTGTAAAAAGGGTGGAATTTATATTCCACCCTTTTTTTTTATGTATTATAATAATTTATATGCTGATAAAAATTAATCCTATTTTAAGTCCTGAACTTTTATTTACATTAAGATCCATGGGGCATGGCGATAAATTAATTCTAGCTGATGCAAATTTCCCTGCAGATAGCATGAACAAAAGAGTAATTAGATTAGATGGCGTAAATATAGCTGATGCTGCAAAAGCTATTCTTTCAGTCTTTCCATTAGATAGCTTTCTTGTATCACAAGGTAAAACCGCAATTAGTAGAATGGAGGTTGATGATAAACCACAAGAATTGTTGGACTCACACAAAGAGTTTATTAATACTGTTAAAGAAGTTTCTGGTTCAAATTGGAAAGTAGGGTCTATTGAACGACACAAGTTTTATGAAGAGGCTAGAAAATCCTTTGCTATAGTTACAACAACAGACGCTAGACCATTTAGTTGTTTTGTGATGACTAAAGGAGTAATTAAGCCTGATGGTAGTGTTTGGGTTTTAAACAAATAATGAAATCAATTTGTGTTTTTGGAATATTTGTTGCTGATTTATGCTTCTTTGGCAATACTATTCCAATTAGAGGACAAACTATTTTAGGGACTAAACATCTATTAGGACCAGGTGGAAAAGGCTCTAATCAATCAATTGCCGCAGCAAGATTAGGTGGAAACGTAAAATTTATAACAAAATTAGGCAAAGATATTCACGCAGAAATGGCTCTTTCTTTATATAAAAATTCTGGAATGAAAGTAGATACGATAATCCAAGATCAAAAGCTAACTACAGGTGTTGCGGGAATAATGATAGATGAAAAAACTGGAGACAATATAATTAATGTGGTGCCGGGAGCAGCAGGACATATAAGTATTGGGGATATTGATAAAAATATTGAAATCCTTAAAAATTCTACAATATTTCTTACTCAACTTGAGACGCCGCCAGCTGTAACAAGTTATGCGCTAAAAAAAGCAAAAGAATTAAAAAATACTACAATTTTAAATCCTGCCCCAGCAGCTACAATTAACGACAATGATTTTAAATTAATAGATTTTTTTACCCCAAATGAAAAAGAAGCAGGTTATTACTTAAAAAAAAATATAAAAACTAATAAAGATATAGAAGAGGCTGCACAAGATTTATTAAAAAAAGGAATTACAAATGTTGTAATCACGCTTGGGTCTAAAGGAGTCTATTTTGCAAATCAAACCGTAAATTATTACTTAGATGCTTATAAACTTAAGACAAAGGTAATTGACACCACTGGAGCTGGGGATGCATTTAATGGAGCATTCGCCTTTGCATTAGCTAATGAATATAAATATAAAGATGCGCTGATTTTTGCTAATAAAGTAGCTGGTATTTCTACCACAAAATTAGGTGCGGCCAAATCAATGCCAACTATTGAAGAAGTTAATACTTATTAATTTTTAGCGAATAATGTCAAAGCCACAATCCGTGGCAGTTTTGCTTAAATAATTAAATCCAATTTTTGCGTACTCAAATGGATTTGCTTTATTGGGATCTTGTTCTGCTTCAACAACTAGCCATCCAGAATAATTTTTATCTTTTAACGTTTTTAAAAATGGTGTGTAATCAATGCAACCGTCGCCAGGCACAGTAAATGCTCCATCTAAAAACGCCTGTCTGAATGTACTATCTTTTTTTAGTGATTTATCTAAAACTTCTTTCCTGATATCTTTACAATGTACATGTATTAATCTGTCACTAAATTTTTCAACAAGATTAATCGAATTTCCTTTTGCAAATAACATGTGACCTGTGTCAATTAATAGTTTTACTGAGTCGTTAGTGCTTTCAATTAGTCTTGAGGTTTCTTCTTCCGTTTCTATTACTGTGCCCATATGATGGTGATAAGCAAGTGGCATGCCTTCATCCATCATTATTTTGCTTACTTCGTTTATTCTTTCAACTAATTTAATCCAATCATCTTTTTCTAATCTTGGCCTCTTTGAAAGTGGTGTGTTAGGATCGCCCTGAACTGAATTAGTAATTTCTGCAAGCACCATGCATGGAGCTTTACAATCTTTAAATAAGTCTAATTGTGCTCGCATTAAAGCTATTTCATCTTTAGGCGAATTTTTTAACAACTGAGCTCCGTACCAGCCAGAGCAAAGCTTAAGATTTTCTTTTTTGAGTTTAGGAAGTAAATCTTTAGAATTTTTAGGAAATTTTCCACCAAACTCAATACCAGAAAAACCAGCTAGGTGTGCTTCTTCAAGACATTGTTCTAAAGTTGTGTCCCCACCAAGCTCTGGCATATCATCGTTACTCCATGCGATTGGTGCTACTCCTATTTTTACACTCATAATTAAAATTTGTTTATACTTGTTTTTTAAATATATATATTATTAAATAAATATATCCCAAATGAAAAAAATTTTAAAACTTGGCATTGTAGGTGGTGGGCCAGGCTCATGGATAGGTAATATACACAGAATTGCTTCTAGAATTGATGGTAAATATACAATCTGCGCCGGATCATTCTCTCGAAATCTCAAAACAAATATTAATTTTGGAGCTTCATTAAATTTAGAAAAAAATAGATGTTATTCCAATTACAAAATCATGGCTGATTCAGAGTATAAAAGAGCAGACGGTATTGATGTTGTGGCGATAATGACACCTCCAGGAAGTCATCAAGAGATTGCAGAATACTTTATTAAAAAAAAATTTCACGTAATTTCTGACAAACCTTTTGCCTCTACTTATACTCAAGCAAAAAAACTTTATTCTATAATTAAAAAAAATAAAAAAATTGTTTACGGACTAACTCACAATTATTCTGCTTATCCTATGGTCAGAACAGCTAAGAAATTAGTTAAAGATGGAAAGATTGGTAAAATAGAGTTTGTTAATGTTGAATATGTTCAAGATTGGTCTGGTGGAGTTGCCGTTAACAAAATAAATGCCAAAAAAATTTTCAGATGGAAATTAGATAAAAAGATTGTAGGTTCCTCTGCTGTTTTAAATGAAATAGGATCCCATGCTTATCATTTGTCACATTATATAAGCGGGCTCAAAGGAAGTTCTTTGTTTGCGGACATGAAAAAATTTAGTAAAAATATTAATTTAGACAATAACGCTCAAGTTTTAATTAATTATGAAAATGGCGCTAAAGGTCTGCTTTGGACTTGCGTTTCTGCAAGGGGAGGAAACTACGGCCTAAGAATAAGAATATTTGGATCAAAAGGAAGTATAGAATGGGTTCAAAATGATCCAAATTATTTAAAATTAAATCCTGCTAAAGGAGCTGTTAAAATTCTAGAAAAATCTTTTCACGAAGCTCCTTTTTCCAAAAATTTTGCACGTGTCAAAGCCGGACATCCAGAAGGTTACGTTGATGCTTTTGCTAATATATATAACGAAGTAGCTAACCATATAAATTTACAAAAAAAGAAAAAAATATATTATTACCCTACAGCTTACGAAGGATTGTTGACAGCTAAGTTTATACAAACTTGTTTAGACTCATCGAAAAAGAAGAAGTGGCTTAAATTTTAATGATTAATGTAGCTTTATTTGGTTTTGGTCGGATAGGGCAAATGCATGGAGAAAACCTTTTTAAACATCCTAAATTTAATCTCAAATATGTTTATGATAGAGAGGAAATATTATCAAAAAAATCAGAAAAAATGTTTAAGGCGAAATCAATTAAAAATTATAAGATTGCATTAGAGGATAAGAGTATAAGTGTAATATTCATAGCTTCTTCAACCCCCACTCATATAAACTTTATTAGAGAAGCTGCTCAACATAAAAAAACTATATTTTGTGAAAAGCCATTAGATCTAGACTTAAACAAAATAATTAAATGCAAAAAATACATAAAAAAATTTTCACCTCGAATTCAATTAGGATTCAACAGAAGATATGATCCGGGACATTATTATTTAAAAAAATCAATTGATCAAAAAAAAATTGGAACTTTACAAAAAATTATTATCACTTGCAGAGACCCAGCACCACCACCTCTAGCTTATCTAAAAACAGCTGGAGGTATATTTAAGGATATGATTATTCATGATTTTGATCTTATACGATTTTATTTAAAAAATGATCCAATTAAAGAAGTTTTTGCAACTACCAGCGATTTATCAGAATATTCAAAATTATTTAAGAAAGTAAATGACTATGAACTTGCTACAGTTGTATTGAAATCAAATAAAGGAGTTCTCTGTACAATTAATAATGCAAGGCATTGTACGTATGGACATGACCAAAGAGTTGAAATTTTTGGTACTAAAGGAATGTTAATATCTAATAATAAAAGAGAAAGTGAAGTTGAGCTAAGTAACAATAAAGGGACAAATTCTAAAAAGAAATTATTAAATTTTTTTATTGAAAGATATCAAGAAGCTTATTATCTGCAACTTCACGATTTAGCTGATCTTGTGATTAAAAGAAAACAACCAAGAGCTAATTTTGAAGATGGACAACAAGCATTAGTACTAGCTATCGCTGCATCAAAATCTTTAAGATTTAAAAAAATAATTAAAATTTAATTAAAAATGCAAATTGGAATTGATCTAGGGGCATCTAAAATTGAAAGTGTTTTGTTAGATAAAGATGGCAAAGAGCATTTTAGGGAAAGAGAGGTGTCACCCCATGACTATAGTGAAACATTAATTTCTATTGTAAAAATAGTCAATAATATTGAAAAAAAATTTAATAATAATTTTAACGTTGGTGTGGGTCACCCGGGCTCTACTAATGTGCAGACTGGTTTGCTAAGTAATGCAAACAATTCTCCATGGATGAATAATGAATTTTTTCAAAAAGATATATCAAAAAAATTAAATAGAAATGTTTACTGTGAAAATGATGCAAACTGTTTTGCTTTGTCTGAAGCTACAGATGGCTTTGCTAGTCAGCATAATGTAGTATTTGGAGTAATTCTTGGTTCTGGTTGTGGTGGTGGATTGGTAATAGATAAAAAAATAATTACTGGATCTAACAATTATTCAGGAGAATGGGGCCACAATGCTTTGCCTTTTTATGGGAATTTAAATGATGAAAGCTTAGATGTTTTTAGTGGTGTTTTATATCCTAATATAAATATCGAAAAATTTATATCTGGTAAAGGGCTTGAGTCATTATATTTTGAAAAATTTAATAAAACAAAAACAGCAAAGGAAATATTTTTAAATGCCAACAATCATGAAGAATTTATTAAAAATTTTTATAATCGACTAGCGAGGAGTTTATCCGTCCTGATTAATACAATTGACCCAGATGCAATAGTTTTTGGTGGTGGTGTTTCTAATGAGATTACAGATTTAAATTTTATAAAAGAAATGTCTTTTAATTTTGCTGGAAAAAAAAATATTAAAACAAATTTTTTAAAAGCGAAATTTGGTGACGCTAGTGGAGTTAGAGGAGCTGCTTTGTTAGGCAGAAGTATTTCTATTTAAGAATTTTTTTTACTTTATCCTGAGTAAAAGCTTCTGGAATATTACACTCTGTTGACAATATCTCGGTTTTTCTTAAGTTAGCTGATTTCATTATTGATTGAATTACATCCAGTACATGTAAAGATAATTCACCGTTGCACATGTGTTTAGTTTTGTTTTCAATTGAGTAAGCCATCTCAGATAATCCTGCACCTCTATAATTTGCATTAGTTGAAGACTCATTTGCTCTAGAACTTTGATTTTTGATATTTATTCTACCTAACTCTAAATTATGTGTCTCGTGTTCAGTCCACTTACCTCCTAATTCTAGACATGTAAAAACTGAACCACCAAACATATTTGGATCTGTGACTATTATTGATCCTTTGTCCCCATATAGTTCTATATGATTTCTTTTATGGTCTTTTACATCAAACGATAAAGTCATTTGTATAAGAGTCTTGTCTGCGAATTCTAATGTTGTCAAATATGATGTGTCACATTCTACTTGAATTTTTTGTCCTTTTCTTGGTCCAATACCAATTTCTCTATCTAAAAAAACTTTTTTCGATCTACTAGTAACAGATTTTACAGGACCTAATAATGTTACTAATGCTGTAATATAATATGGCCCCATATCAATTACTGGTCCACCACCATTATTTGCAAACCAAGGTTCTGGATTAGGATGATATGATTGAACTCCTGGAAAAGCAAATATTGCATTACCCAAATGAATTTTACCAAGCAGTCCACTTTCAATTATTTGTTTTGATTTTTGTATTCCAGCACCCAAAACTGTATCTGGAGCACTCCCTAAATAAAGATTATTTTTGCTCGATAGATCTAATAATTTTTTTCCATCTTCAAAATTAATACACAAAGGTTTTTCACTATAACAATGTTTACCAAACAAAAGTGCTTTTTCTGAAATCTCAAAATGAGCTTTTGGAATGGTTAAATTTAAAATAATTTCAATTTCTTGATCTTTAAAAATATCTTCGACTTTTGATGATTTTATATCGTACATTTTAGCACATTTTTCTGCAGAGGCTGGATCAATATCAGCACATTTTATAATTTTAATGTTGTTGAAATATTCTTGCGCTCTGAAATAAGTTTCAGAAATATGCCCACATCCTACTAGGCCAACCTTAAATACTTTGTTCATTAAAGCTAAACGCCTTTTCTTTGTTTATTTTTTCCCGCAAGGTGCTCTTTTAAAGCTTTTTTATTTTCCTCTGTTGTTGGCATTGATAGAGTAGGGCTTTCCCAGTACGCAGACCCCTCTAGCCATTGATATCCGTCAGTATGTATTGAAATTACGTATGTGTTTTTTGATTTTTTGGCTCTTTTAAAAGCTTCTTCTAATTCTATTATAGAATTTACATGTTCACCATCTGCACCCATACTTTTGGCATGAGCAGAGAAATCAACTGGTACTAAATTGTTCGTTTTAGAACTTTTGAAGAGACAATTAAATTCTTTACCTCCTTTGTAGAGCTGAAGCCTATTAATGACAGCGTGTCCGCCATTGTCGCAAACAATAATTATTAATTTGTGATTAGTTATTACCGCACTATATATGTCTGAGTTAAATAATAGGTAGGATCCATCTCCAACAAATGCAACAACTTCCTTATTTGGATTGGCCATTTTAATTCCTAGAGCACCAGAAATTTCGTAGCCCATGCAACTAAATCCCCATTCAGTTTCATGGGTATTAAGCTCTCTTGGTTTCCATACCTGAACGACTTCTCCAACCAAACCGCCGGCAGCAGTAACAGCTATATCTGTTGGATCTGAATTTCTATAACAAGCGCCTACAGCTTGCGCATAGCTTGGCAATTTTTGATTTGAAGGTCCACTTTCTTTGTCTACATATTTTTCCCAAGATTTAAGTTCACTTCTTGATTTTTCATGCCATTTATTATCTGCTTTCCAGGAGCCAAGGCCTGAGGATAATTCTGTTAAAGTTACTTTTGCATCGCCAATGATAGCTTTTGCCATGTGTTTGTTTGCATCAAATCTGCCTACATTAATAGAAACTAATTTAAAATCTGGATTTTCAAAATTTACCCAAGAACCAGTTGTAAAATCAGCTAGTTTTGTTCCAACTGCAATTACTAGGTCTGTTTCCTTTGCTAAATTATTTGCTGCTTTACCACCAAGACCACCAATTGCACCCGTATAATGTGAGTGATCCTTTTTTACAGTTGAATATCCCATAATTGTTTGTGTTATTGGAATATTATGTTTAATTGCAAAATCACTTAACTCATTCATTGCTTCGGAATAAAAAACCCCTCCGCCTGATATTAAAATTGGTTTTTTTGCTTTTTTGATTAATTCAGCGGCATCTTTAACTTGAAAATCATCTGGTCTGGGCCTTCTTATAGTATGAGTTCTTTCCTGAAAAAATTCTTCGGGGTAGTCAAACATTTCACCTTGGGTATCCTGACTTAAAGAAATGCAAGTTGGACCACAATCTGCTGGGTCCAACATAACTTGAATAGCATGGGGAAGGCTTGAAATTATTTGTTCAGGCCTAGTAATTCTGTCAAAATATCTTGTAACAGGTTTAAAAGCATCGTTAGCTGTAATACCAGGATTGTTAAAATTTTCTACTTGCTGTAAAACTGGATCTGGCATTCTATTAGCAAATGTATCGCCCGGTAAAAATAATATCGGGATGCGATTACTCATTGCTACAGCAGCTGCAGTAACCATATTAGTTGATCCAGGTCCAACTGAGGAAGTTGCTATAAAAATTTGCTTTCTTCTTTTGGCTCTAGAATAAGCAATGCCTGTAAGGGCCATATTCTGCTCGTGATGGCCTCTCCAGGTAGGAAGTTTATTCTTGTTTTCTTCTAACGCTTGACCAAGACAAGCTACATTTCCATGACCAAATATGCCAAAAACTCCAGGGAACAAAGGTTCTTTTTTTCCATTGATTAGGATTTTTTGAGCTATAATGTATTTTATTAAAGCGTGAGCACAAGTTAGTTGAATTGTTTTCATAATTTTATTAAATTGAAAACTAATTAAATAATTTCAATTAAGCAATAACAATTTTTATGTACGAAAAATTTGGACAATTTATAGATGGCAAATGGCAAAAATCTGAAAAAGGTGAAACGTATGATGTTATTAATCCAGCTACAGAGGAAGTTTTAGGCAAAGCTTCAAAAGCATCTCAAAACGATGTTGAAAAAGCATTAAAGTCTGCAGAAAAAGGATTAGAAGTGTGGAGAAAAACTCAACCTTGGGAAAGAGCCAAGGTTATTCGTAAAATTGCAGATCTTATTCGTGAAAGAACCGATGTACTAGCTAAATGGTTAACTTTAGAAGTAGGGAAACCTTTGTCAGAAGCTGCTGGTGAAATTGGAGGGGCTGCAGATATTTTTGAGTGGAATTCAGAAGAGACAAAAAGAATATATGGACAAATTGTTGAAAGTAGATTTGAAAACACAAGAATGTTTGTAAAATATGAACCAGTAGGAGTCGTTGCTGCTTTAATACCTTGGAACTTTCCTATAATTTTAGCTGCAAGAAAAATATCGACTGCTCTTGGGGCTGGCTGTTCTGTTATATGTAAACCAGATGTTATAACGCCTGGTAGTGTGATGGAACTGATGAACATTATTAGAGACGCAGGGGTCCCGGCAGGTGTTGTTAATTTGTTATCAGGAGATCCGGCTAATATTTCATCACAACTAATATCTTCTGATATAATTAAAAAAATTTCTATTACAGGCTCAACAAGAGTGGGGAAACTCATACTAAAACAAGCTGCAGATAGAGTTCAACGAGTAACAATGGAACTAAGTGGTCACTCTCCATTTATAGTTTTTGATGATGTCGACATTAATAAAGTAACCGACATGGCTATTACTGCTAAATTTAGAAATAATGGGCAAGTTTGTATTTCTCCAAACAGATTTTACGTTCATGAGTCAAAAAAAGATGAATTCAATAAGCAAATGGTTGCAAAAACCACTAAACTTAAAATTGGAAATGGTCTCGATAAAGATACAATCTTAGGACCATTAACAACTGAAAAAAGACTTCAAGAAATAGAAGAGTTGGTTGAGACTACCAAAAAAGAAGGTGCTAAAATATTGTGTGGAGGAAAGAGGCCCGCAGGATTTAATAAAGGTTACTATTATGAACCCACAATATTTGATGATGTTAAAGATAATTTTACTATAATGACACAAGAACCATTTGGTCCACTGGTTCCAGTATTATCATTCAAAGATATGGATGAAGTTATTAAAAGAGCTAACGACAACGATTTAGGTTTAGCAAGCTATGTTTATACAAATTCTTTAGAAAAAGCACATAAAGTCTCGGAAAGAATGGAAACAGGAACTTGTGCCGTTAATACACCAGCTGTTGCTTTTGCTGAAGTTCCTTTTGGTGGTATGAAGCAAACGGGTTACGGAAGAGAAGGTGGCTCGATGGCTATAAAAGATTATTTAAATATAAAGTATACTCACTTTGGTATAAATTACTAATTGTGAGAAAAAATAAACTAAAAGAAATTTTTAATAAAGGCGGTTCAGCCGTAAATGGCTGGTTGCAAATACCAAATTCTTTTACTGCTGAGTTGATGGCTAATCAGAGTTGGGACTCCTTAACACTTGATATGCAACATGGAATTATAGATTACTCAAGCGCTGTTTCTATGCTTCAAGCAATTTCGACTACTAATGTCGTTCCTTTAGCAAGAGTTAATTGGAATGAACCTGGGCAAATAATGAAGATACTTGATGCAGGAGCATATGGAGTTATTTGTCCAATGGTTAGTAACAAAAAGGAAGCTGATAATTTTGTACAAGCGTGTATGTATCCTCCTAAAGGATACAGAAGTTACGGACCTATTAGAGGGCTCGTTTATGGAGGAGCAGATTATGCGGAAAAAGCTAACGAAGAAATATTAAAATTTGCCATGATCGAAACAAAAGAGTCGCTAAATAATTTAGATGAAATTATGAAAACTCCCGGATTAGATGGTATTTACATAGGGCCTGCGGATTTAAGTCTAGCAATTGGTGAGAAACCAAGTTTTGATAAGTCAGAAGGAGATCCTGTATATGATGTAATAATGAAAATTTTAGAACATGCTAAAAAAAATAAAATTATTGCTGGTATTCAAAATGGTCAACCAGAATATGCAGAAAAAATGATTAAAAAAGGATTTCAATTTGTTACTATCGGATCAGATCAAAGATACATGACCGGTGCTGCTAAAAACGCGTTAAGTAAAATAAAAAAAGATAGAGAAGTAGACGTGGGAAAAGGCTATTAATTTAATTATTAAATGAGCTATTACGTCTATATGCTCAAATCAATAGAACAAAATTCTGTAACTTACGTTGGATACACAAAAAATTTAAAAGAAAGAATCAGCTTACATAATAAAGGGAAAGGAGCTAAATTTACTAGAGGTCGTAAATGGAAGCTAATTTACAAAGAAAAATATAGTTCAAAAAATAAAGCAATTTCAAGAGAATATTATATAAAGAAAAATAAAAAACTTAGAAATCAAATAAAAAATAAATTTATATGAAGATATCTATTTTGCTACCCTATAAAGAGAATTTTTCCCCAACATACCCTGGTGCAGTTTCTATATTTCTAAATTCAACAATTAAGCTAAGCAAATATAAAAAATACATAACTGTGTTTGGTTATACTAAATATAAAAAGAAATTTGATATCAAATACAAAAATATAGAAATATCAGATAAAATTATGGGGCTAGGAAGTCAGACAAATAAATATATTAGTAAATTTATCCAGCTAGAAAACAAAAGAAGATCTGATATTATAGAAATACACAATAGACCTTTTTATATACAATTGTTGCCCGAGAATAAATCTAAAAAAATACTATATTTTCATAACGATCCTCTAAGTATGAACGGGTCCAAATCTACTGAGGAAAGAGAGAATCTTTTAAGAAAATGTTCAAGAATTATATTTAATAGCAATTGGTCCAAAAATCGATTTTTGTCTAAGCTTAATAATATTTTTACTAAATCTGAAAAATTAATAGTTATTCATCAAAGTACTAAGAAAGAAAAAGTAAACATAAATAAGAAAAAAAATATAATAACTTTTGTGGGTAAGCTCAACAGAGCTAAAGGATATGATGTATTTGGCTCAGCTGTTATAAAAATATTAAACAAATATAAAAATTGGAAGGCAATAGTCATTGGAGATGAGGAAAGAGAGAAAATTATTTTTAGTCACACAAATTTAAAGATTTTAGGGTTTCAAAACCACAAAGCGGTTATAAATATTTTCAAAAAAACTAGTATTTCAGTAGTCTGTTCAAGATGGGAAGAGCCTTTTGGTAGAACCAGCCTTGAGTCATCTAGTTGTGGGTGTGCTGTTATAATTACTAATCGAGGAGGGTTGCCTGAAACAATCACGCATGGAATTACTGTTAACAAATTATCAGAAGAAAATATTTATAATTCAATTGAAAAGCTTATTAAAAATAAAAAATACAGAAGAGATTTGCAAGAACGTTCTTTGAGAAATTTTCATTTAAGTGATAAAAATGCTTCAAGTTTAATTGATAATTATAGGGATGAAATAATTAGGGGCATAGATTCTAGTAAAGATTTAAAACGTTTAAAAATTTTACACATCACAAATTTTAATGAAAGACATAATGGTAGGCTTTTTTATAACACAGGAAAAAGAATTAATAATGGATTTGTAAGATTGGGTCATAGTGTTTTAGAATTTAGTGATCGTGATATAGTAAGTTATTATAGAAGTTTAAATGATTTTAAAGGTGCTAAAAAACTTAATAGCAAATTAATTGAAGTAATTAGTAATTATCTACCAGACTTAATTGTCTTGGGGCACGCAGACTTAATAAATTATCAAACATTGAAATTCATAAAAGATTATTACCCAAAAATAAAGATGTGCCAGTGGTTTTTGGATAGAATGGACTCTGAATGGAAATCTAACTTAAAAAGATTTACAGACAAAATGGATCTAATGAATTCAAATTTTTGTACAACAGATCCTAAAAGCCTGAAAACTGATAAGAATTCACCTATACATTACTTGCCAAATCCTGTGGATAATTCTTTCGAAAAATTAAAAAATTTTAATAAAAAGAATTTAAATAACGATGTTTTTTTTGCAATGAGCCATGGTGTGCACCGAGGAGTATTAAAAAAAGGGAAATTTGATTTTAGAGAAAAATTTATAGACAGCTTGCAAGAACTTTTGCCAGGTGTAAAATTTGATTTATACGGAATGAAAGATAGTCAACCGATCTGGGCCGATAATTTTATTAATGCACTATCTAATAGCAAAATAGGACTTAACTTAAGTCAAGGAACAGCTGTGAAATATTATAGTAGTGATAGATTTGCACAACTTATAGGTAACGGTTTATTAGTTTTTATTGATGAAAAGACTATGTTTTCAGATTTTCTAAGTGATAAAGAAATAGTTACGTATAAAAATATTAATGACTTAGCGATTAAAATTAAAAAATTTCTAAATAATGACAAATTAAGAAAAAAAATAGCTAAAAATGGTAGAGCTAAGTATTTTAAATTTTTTAATTCATCAATAATTGCAGATTTTATAATTAATAAAACTTTTGATACGAAAAAGAAATTTTATTGGGAAAATTCAAAAAAGATGGACTAATGTCTCTAAAAAAACTATTTATTAAACACAACTCAGACAAATTTCGCCACAAATACTATAAAGTCTATGATTTATATTTAGAAAAATTAAAAAAAAATAAGTTAAATGTTTTAGAAATAGGAGTAGCAGATGGGTCTTCGATAAAAGCATGGTCTGATTATTTTATAAACTCGAAAATAATTGGGATTGATATAAAAAAAATTGATATAGTAAAAAAAAAACTAAACAAAAAAAATATTTCAATTTATCAGGGTTCACAATCTGATAAAGATTTTATCTGGACTTTAACAAAAAAATATAAAAAATTTGATATAATAATAGATGATGGGAGTCATTTTCCAGAAGATGTAATAAAATCTTTCAAAATTTTATTTCACTCATTGAGCCTTAATGGTTTATATTTTGTGGAAGATACCCAAACTAGCTATAATCATTATTTTGGAGGAAATCCATTTGATTTAAAGTTTTCTAGAACTCACGCAAATTTTTTTAAAAGTCTTACAGATTCTCTCAATTATCAAGAAATTGCTAATCCATTTTATCTTCAGTCAGGTTATGATGGTTATATCAAAAATATTTCCTTTTTTAACAACATGATAGTTGTCCAAAAAGGTTTAAACAATATTAAAAGTAATTTGCTGCTAAATAATTCGTACGAGAATAGGCGTTATAAAACAAAGATTAATAGAGGTGGAAATAAATTCAATTATTTTTTAAAATATAAAATATTTTTTAAATTATATACCCTTTTTCTCTTTTTTATTAATTTTTTTAAAAAAGTTATTTTATTTCGTTATTAAATGATTTCAATCTTAATACCAACTTTCAATAATCTAGATTATCTTAAAATTGTTATTGAAAGTATTAAAAAAAATACTACTCTTTTAAAATACGAGATTCTATTACATATCAACGACGGGTCTGACGGAACCTTAGATTACGCTAAATTAAACAACATATCTTTTTCACACTCTATGTCGAATGTAGGCTTATGCACTGCAATAAATACAGTGAGCAAAAAAGCTAATTTTGATTATTTTTTATATTCTCACGATGATATGTATTTTTGTCCAGGATGGGACGTTGCGTTAATTAAAGAGCTAAAACATGTAAAAAATAATTTGTTTTATTTTTCAGGTACAATGATTGAGCAAAACTCTGCTCATATTAGCGCAGATTTTGGTTCGTCATTTAATGATTTCGACGAAGAAAAATTGTTAAATAATTTCAACAAGCTTCCCTTTTACGATCATCAAGGCTCTCATTTTGCACCACATCTTGTTCACAGAGATATTTGGAGAAAAGTAGGGGGGTTCAGTGAAGAATTTAACCCCGGTATGTGTTCTGATCCCGATTTTAATATGAAACTTTGGAAGCTGAATGTTCGTGTTTTTAAAGGTATTAACGATTTTCGTGTTTATCACTTTGCCTCTGTTACAACTAGAAAAAAGTTGGGTTTTATTAGAAATAATGGAGATAGAACATTTTTAAATAAATGGGGCATTACTTCAAAATTTTTTAAAAAATTTTATCTTAAATCTAACACTAAATATGACGGACCTTTAAGTGATCCGAGTAAGTCTATTGCTTATTATTATAATTTGTTAATTTGTAAAATTAAATTTTTATTTTATTTAAAGCGTTATTTTTAAATAAATTAGCTTCTTGAATATATCTTCTAACCATTTGAGTTGTTTTATGACCTGTCATAGCCATTATATTTCTTTCTTCAGCACCTGACTCTGCCGTGGATGTTGCAAATCCTGACCTTAAACTGTGACCTGCATACTTGCTTCCGTCTAAACCTGCTAAATTTGCGTACTTCTTGATTATTAAAGCTACACTTTTGTCTGAAATAGTAAAAATCTTTCCTTTCTTCTCTTTCAGTTCATAAATCCAATTCTGTAGATGTACTACAGGACAGTATATAGCGTTATCAAAAGAGGGGATTGCTTTAGTCATTCCTTCTCCTGACTGATCTGTTTTTGATCTTTTTACGAAGATCCTCACTCCTTCTCGTACAAATTCAATATCTTCATATTCTAACGCTACTAGCTCTGATCTTCTAAACCCTCCTGCAAACCCAACCAAGATTAAAGCTTTGTCTCTTATTTTTCTTGATTCTTTGATTTTTAAATCATTAATTGCATTAATTATTGCTTTTAAATCATTGATTAATATAGGTTTTTTAGCTTTCTGATTGCTACCTTTCTGTCTTTTTATTCCAAGCAAATTCTCCATGATGATTGGATGCTTGGTGTCTATGTAGTAGCCCTTGAGTTTATGTATAATACTTATTGAGGCTATTCTTCTTCTTAAAGTGCTAAACTTAGATGTTTGAGAAAGGTTTGTTAAGTATAGAGACAATATTTTAGGATCAGCTGGCAATGGATTAAAATTATTTTTAATACAGAACGCTGAAAAGTCTTTGTAATCTGACTCATATGCCCTCAAAGTATTGGGTGCTTTAGAGTTCTTTAAATTATTTAGAGTTTCTAACTCTAAATGTTTTAGATCGTTAACTAGTTTATTCATGTTATTTTCCGATAACCATTAATTATCGGAATTAATATATCAGATGATTTTAGATGTCAAATGTTTAAATTAGAAATTAAATATGGATTTAAAAAAAGGTTTATTAAGAATTTATTTAATGCTTTGTACTGCCTTGCCATTATTTTTCTCATCGAGTTATTTCTATGTGCAGCAAAAAGATGAAGGCTTCAACAAATGAAAGGAACAAGTTTTCAGCTAAAAGTTTGGACATATCTTAAGAAAATACCCCGTGGAAGCGTTAAAACATACTCGGAGGTGGCTAAAGGGATAGGAAAACCACTTGCTGTACGTGCTGTAGCCAATGCGATAGGCAAAAACCCTTATGCACCGAAAATTCCTTGCCATAGAGTGATTAGATCGGACGGATCTCTCGGAGGTTACTCTGGTAAAGGAGGTATAAAAACTAAGAAATTGTTACTTAAAAAAGAGGGTATAACGCTCTAGAATTGTTGTTAGACGGTTGTTTTAGCTCATGTGCCCTATCCCCTTTATAAATTTTCTTTATTCGCCGCATAGTTGCACTCTATTTCGTGACATTCAAAAAAATGACACCTCTATGGCCGTTTAAATGGCATATTCAGATATTACATACCTCTAGAATCTGCACTGAATAACAATTTTAGCGAGTCTAAAATCTCCGCCAATCCTAGATTATAAAGCCTTCAAAAAGGTAATAAAAACGTGCTTTTTGTCATCTGTGCTCATTTTTTAAATCTCAATCGTTAATATTTAGGAAAAATTATTAGAAAATCTAATTTTGTAAATTATTAATAAAAAATATATAAAATAAAAAAACATAATAAAATCAATAGTTTAAAATGTGTAATTAAAGTAAAATATTAATAAATATGTAAGTACTACTGTCTTATAAGGTTGCTAAATTTTTTTTTTGGAATTTTTGAGCCAAGGCTTGTTCTTGTTAATCCTCCATCTAGATCCCTCCCTTACTATATAACCACAACAATTTGAGGAACGACACTTGCATGGAAAATCTTTATAATTTTCATCAAATCCAAATCCGTAGTCATAACAAAGTTCTTCTCCTTTTTTAATGTCTTTAATAGAGCTTATCCAAAGTTTCGTACCCTTCCCTGTTACCTCACAATTAGGGTTGCAAGAATGATTGATCAGTCTTGCGGTGTTGTAATTGTAATCTCCATCAAGATCATATTTCTTATTAATATTAAATAAGTAAATATGTTTATCATTATCAAATTTCTCATTCGTTTCAGTTTCCTTTTTTG
>MDTC01103034.1_pt1 | contig 24339 bp, 16 predicted proteins | sample 811181 | NCBI WGS metagenome assembly MDTC01 (sample SAMN05326644, study PRJNA326480) | marine metagenome | isolation source: seawater | place: Pacific Ocean: North | collected 2011
TGCGCATGAGACAATTAGCCGTCTTGCATTTGGAATTTCATACAATCGCTCGAGATCATCGAAATAACTTTGAGCTTGCCCAGCAAATGTCAGTACAACTCGAGCGTTGCCATGACGCGCCCATTTCAAGAGAAGCGAATTCGTCGTTGATGTGAGTTGCGCACGGATCGCATAAATAGTTTTTTGCGCGACCTGGCCTACCAACGCCTCCACCAATGCGTCCGTGACATCGTTGCCCGTCAGAGTTGAATCCAGTTGATTCCACGCATCCGCGACAGCCGAGGCGTCGGTTGTTTTAATGTTCAGTTTTGCTTTGCCAAAACAGGACGGCCCCTCAATCCAAGTAGTCTCGATGATCGCGTTCATTGTCTTGTCCATTCGTCTGTTCATGGTATTACCGATTTTCCCCAAAATCCCGTCACGCCCTGGCAATAGCAAAAACCATGCACAAAATAAAACGTCCTAGATCGGGGGTAATCGGTCCTTTCTCGCCTGTGATTGCTGGCGAACCCCTTTTGCACCGCGTAGTCTGATTCGCAGCCAGCCTGTCGATACGCCGACAATTCATGAGAATTCTAACCGCGCGAGAGTCGGTGAACAAGCATCTCGGTTAATTTGCCATGATGGTCGCAGTCTTCTAAAAACTGCGTCATTTCTCTCGCCGACCCTTTGAAAAAAGGGGCACTTAAGGTACCGATGATAGTCAGACGGGATAATTGTAAGATGGGGATGAATGGCGACCTATATCATCGGTGATGTACAAGGCTGCTTTGCCTCGTTCCAGAGACTTCTCATCGCGCTGCGTTTCCGCACCGAGAATGACCGGGTTTGCTTGCTTGGGGATTTGGTGAATCGTGGCCCTGATTCGCTCTCCATGCTTCGCTGGGCGAAGGCCCACAAGGCCGTCTGCGTGCTTGGTAATCACGATTTATATTGTCTGCATGTCTACTCCGGAGGTGCCAGACGGGATGGTGATACGCTCTCGGAGCTTTTGGCGGCACCTGATGTAGATGAACTCATGGATTGGTTGCGACGGCGTCCCCTGGTCTGGTCCGATGACGAATGCATCCTGGTTCATGCGGGTTTTCGACCGGATTGGAGTCTTACACAGGCGATTGAGATCGCCGCGTCTGCAGCGCGTCGACTTTCGGGGCGCCATTGGCAAGAGGCCTGTCGAGATATGTTGAGTGCGGATTCGAGCGCGGATGACGTATCAATTCTGACCCGAATTCGAATGTGCGACCAGTCCGGAGAGCCTGACTACAGCTATAAAGGCACACCCGAATCAGCGCCAAAACATTTGTCTCCGTGGTTTGAACACTCGCCGATCGGGACATCCGCGCGTCCGGTCTTCTTCGGACACTGGGCGGCATTGGGTTATCGAAACTTAGGACATGTGATCTCCATGGACACCGGATGTGTTTGGGGACGAACATTATCGGCTTATCGATTGGATGATGCCCATGTCTTTTCTATTCCTGCGGTGGCGACGGATATCTTTAGCGGTCAGTGATTCTCAGGTGCATGAGAGCAACAGCGCATGGTATGCTCACACGTGGATACTCAGTAGGGGCAAGCGGGTAGAGAATGGGAATACTTACGCGTCGATTCACAGTACTCATTTTGATGTTTTTATCGGTCTCCCAGGCATATGGTCAAGATTTGGTTCGTGGCTGTATCGAGACCAATGGTCAGGGACAGGGCTTAGACCTCTTTGTCGATACTGTTGGTGTTTTGCACATGAGTCATGCGACTCGAATTCAGGGGAGCTTGCGGCTGACATCCATCGAGGTGGACGGCAGCGTGACAAACCAGTCGATTGCAAACCGCATTCATCGATTTCCAACCAGCGACACATTGGGTACGGGACTCCTCATCGAGGGCACGACAGCCATCGTCTGTTATCACAACCAGCTCGCCGAGACGCTTAACGTGGCGATCCGGTCCAATGGGCAATGGCGCATTGATACTGTAGATCAGAATGTAGTCGGCAATGGGTGTGCAGTGACGACAGCCGGTAATGAGACCTTTGTTGCCTATCACGGCAACAATCAATTGCTGGGGGCACGTAAAATCGGAAATGGGCAATGGTCAGCGAGCGTTGTCGACGCGGGGGATGGAAATGTCGGGGAATTACCGAGTTTCGCCCGAAGTGCCGCAGGGCAATTGGTTGTTGCCTATCGTGACACTGCAAATAGTCGACTTAAGGTGGCATTGAGAAATGGGGCCGGGTGGCTTGTCGAGACGCCTGACATGCCGGTCTTGAATGCGGGTCATAATCCTCGCATTGTTGCTGTAGGAGATGACTTTAAGATTTTTCACGGCCAACGGGTCGGTCAACTCGATGTTGAAACCGATGGCAGTCTTTTGATGACCACGCGCGGTGATGGCGGCGTTTATGAGTCGGTTCTTTTTCCCGATTTTGCTGTCGGTGGAACCGTCGGTGCAGCGGCCAGTGACCGTGGCATTTTTGTGTCGACTCGCCATTTGAGTCGCAGCGCGCTGTTTGGTGACTCGGATGGATTGTTGGTTTTTTCTGGCGACCCGCTCACCTCTGACACATTCGAGCAGTATGGTCCGGCGCAAGGTCGACATACCTACTTATTTATCCGCGTTGCTCTCGACCCATTTGGATTACCCGTTATCGCCTTTGTCGACTCGTTTTTAGGCGGTTTTGGCAGCCCCGATGGCTCGCCCATTTGTTACTGGCGCCCCCGCGATACGGACGAAGACCGCATTCCCGATGAAATCGAACAAGAGTTAGGGACGAACCCCAACTTGCGGGACACTGATGGCGATGGTCGTAGCGATGGCCAAGAAGTTTTGATCGATGGAACAAACCCGCTTTCAGACGATGTGTGTCGTCCCGTTCCTGAAGTCTGCAATGGTGATGATGACGACTGCGATGGTCGGACTGATGAGCAGCTATTCACCGATTGCTATGAGGGACCTGAGGGCACTGATGGCATTGGGATATGCGTCGGCGGCACCCGGCGCTGTACAGACGGTGTTTGGCTTGGCTGCGAGGGGCAAACCACCCCATCTAATGAACTCTGCGACTTGGTTGACCAAGATTGTGATGGCCGAGTCGATGAATCCGTCCCTGGTACGGGTGCGGATTGTGACACCGGGCTCGCGGGCATCTGCGGTGACGGTGTTCTTGCTTGCTTTGCGGGCGCGATTCGTTGCAGCGCGTTGACGGCTGCCCAACCGGACATTTGCAATGGACTCGATGACGATTGTGATGCGGTCGCGGATGAAGGTGAAATCAGCTGTGGTGTTGGCGTCTGCGTGCGACGCGTCAACGCATGTTCGGGTGGACTGGACAACGTGTGCATTCCGCTCGCGCCGACCGGAGATGATTTGACGTGCGATGGTGCAGACAATGATTGCGATGGTGAAATCGATGAAAGGGCGCCTCCTCAGCGATTGAGTTGCGGCCGTGGCGCCTGTTTTCGAGAGGTCGATTTACCCTGTCAAAATGGGCAATGGGTGGGCCAATGCCAGCCTGGGGCACCAAGCGATGACACTCAATGTGATGGCATCGATAACGACTGCGATGGACGGATTGACGAAGGCTTCCTTTCGACAGCCATCGAATGCGGCCTCGGCGCATGTCGCACAGCCGGCAGCACAAGGTGTCTCGCGGGGCAGATCGTCGAACAGTGTCTCGCATTAGACCCGGCTGATGATGACACTCAATGTGATGGCGTTGATTCCGATTGCGATGGTCGTACCGATGAAGACTATGCAGAGACTGCGACTGAATGTGGGGAGGGTGCATGCAGCCAAGTTGGTGTCGTCGCTTGCGTGAACGGCATTGCCGTGGACCAATGTCGCCCATTACCAGGGACACCCGACACCGATTGTAATGGTCGAGACAATGACTGTGATGGTCGTGTCGATGAAGGCTACGGTGGGCGTGCGGTTCAGTGTGGGATTGGCCTTTGTCGCGGCGAGGGCCTCACCGTTTGTTCTGGGGGTGAAGAAGAGAGTCGCTGCCAAACTTTCGACCCGGAGCCCGACACCAATTGTGATGGGCTCGACGATGATTGTGATGGCCGGACTGATGAAGCTTTTGTCGATATTGCAATCGAATGTGGCGTTGGAGAATGCTCGCAGTCGGGCGTACGTCAATGTGTAGATGGGGCTTTAGTCGATTCCTGTGACCCTGTGCTACCCGCGTCGCCGGATGCCCAATGTGATGGACTCGATAACGATTGCGACGGGCGAATCGACGAAAGCTTTGCCGGTGGGTTGGTGACATGTGGTCGTGGCGCCTGCTCGGCAGAGGCGACTGAGATTTGCATCGATGGAGAGACCATCGACCGATGCACGCCCGGGGACCCTGAAGCGGCGGATTGGGTCTGCGATGGACTCGATGAGGATTGTGACGGCCGATTAGATGAGGATTATGAAATTATACCGACATTATGTGGCGTCGGTGAATGCCAAGCTCAGGGTCAAGTCACCTGTCTCGACGGGGCGCCCAATGTTGTTTGTACACCCGGCCAGCCCAATCCTGACGCCAATTGTAACGGAGCCGACGATGATTGTGATGGCTTAATCGATGAAGCCTTCATCGGCCGCCTAGTGGATTGTGGCCGCGGAGCTTGCCAAGCACAGGCTCGCTCCGTGTGTATCGATGGACAACAGCAAAGCACCTGTCTGCCCGGTAATCCGGTCGATAACGACAGCCTCTGTGATGGCATTGATTCGGATTGTGATGGAGATGTCGATGAGTCATTTGTGCCAAGAGCTGATTCATGTGGAGTTGGTGCGTGCAGTCGAGAGGGGCTCTGGAGATGTATCGGTGGGCGACAGCAATTAGAGTGTCAAGAAGGCATGCCTCAACCGGATGCGCAATGCGATGGGCTTGACCAAGACTGCGATGGACGAGTCGATGAAGCGTTTGCTGGGGTGGCTGTTCAATGTGGTGTTGGTGCCTGTCTCGCTGATGGAACGGAGATCTGTCGTAATGGCCAGGTCGTCGATTCATGCGTTCCGGGACAAGGGGCAAATGCTGACCGGACTTGTGATGGTTTAGACGATGATTGCGATGGACGGGCTGACGAGGACTATCGGACAGAGACGGTCCAGTGCGGCGTTGGTGCCTGCCGTGCCGAGGCCTTGACCGAATGCATTGACGGTTCCGTGACCGATTCATGTCAACCGGGTGTGGCCGCGGCGTCCGATGAGACCTGTGACGGCCAAGATGATGATTGCGATGGCCAAGCGGATGAAGACCATCAAGCTGTCCCGTCTACTTGCGGTGTCGGTGCATGTCAAGCGGACGGGCGTCTCGTCTGTCGTGCTGGTGCGCTGGTCGATGTGTGCATTCCAGCGGGACCCAGTGGTCCGGACACGGGGTGTGACGGTGTTGATCAAGATTGTGATGGACAGACGGATGAGGGGTTTGTGGGACAACCGACGAGCTGCGGAGTCGGAGCGTGCACTCAGGCCGGTCAACTGACCTGCAACAATGGTCGACTGAATGATACGTGTCAGGCAGCAGCCCCAAACGGCCAACCGGATGTGTGCGATGGGACCGACACGGATTGTGATGGGCGTGTAGACGAAGACCACGTTCTTGTTCGTACGGAATGTGGCGTGGGCGCATGCGGAGCAATTGGTCGATTGAGGTGTCGGGTTGGAGTCGTCGTCGACACATGTCGTCCAGAGGCAGCACAGGGACCTGATACAGCGTGCGATGGAGTCGACTCAGATTGCGATGGGCGCAGCGATGAAGGCTATGTGCCAACTGAGACAGTCTGTGGTGTTGGTGGTTGCATCAGATTAGGACAACGTCAATGTGAGTCGGGACTTGAACGAGACACATGTCAACCAGGCGAACCAGAACGAGGCCAAGATACATGTGACGGCATCGATAACGATTGCGATGGCACATCCGATGAAGATTACCAGGTGACGAGAACCTGGTGTTCGACGGGCGTTTGCCTCTCCAGTGGGCGCTTGCGTTGCATCGAGGGCACCGAAATCGACAGTTGTGTTCCAAAGGAGCGGTGGGGTCGTGATTCAACGTGCGATGCAATCGATGCAGACTGCGATGGTCGATATGATGAAAATTACCGCTCTGTCGACACACAGTGCGGCGTCGGGGCATGCGCATCTCGCGGCGCAACACAATGTGTCGATGGGTCCATAGTCGATGGGTGTGAACCTGGTGATGCCCTGGGCAACGATGATAACTGCGATGGCATAGACGATGACTGCGACGGACAAGTCGACGAAGCATTTGTAAGAACAGAGACATCATGTGGTATCGGCTTCTGCCAACGGCTGGGCGTGATCGCATGCGTGGATGGACAGGCGCTGGACACGTGCCAACCAGGCTTGCCACGAGGTCGTGACAGCGTTTGCGATGGAATCGATGCCGACTGTGACGGCCGACTCGATGAGCGATTCCGTGTACAGCCGAGTGAGTGCGGTGTCGGGAGCTGTGCCAGCGCTGGAGAGACCATCTGTCGAGACGGGCAATTGGTCGACACATGTCAGGCTGGGACACCCTCCGGAATCGACTCAGCCTGTGATGGTCAGGATCAAGATTGCGACGGTCGAGTCGATGAAGGCTTCCAGAACAGTCCCACTCGATGCTCGACGGGCGTTTGTATGGGGATTGGTCAAAGAGCGTGTGTCAGTGGTCAAGTGGTCGACAGTTGTCGTCCTGGCCAGCCGACTGGCGATGATGTGTCATGTGACGGGCTCGATAATGATTGCGATGGCCAAACCGATGAGGCCGTTCCCCGAACACAGAGTACCTGCGGGGTCGGGGCTTGTCGAAATACCGGTGAAACGGTCTGCGTTGGCGGTCGATTACAAAATAATTGTAGGCCGAGTACCCCTGCGCCCGACGACAATTCGTGCGATGGAATTGATTCCGATTGCAACGGTCAAATCGATGAAGATTTTCGGCCAGATCGGATTACCTGTGGCATTGGCGAATGCCTAGGAAATGGGATTACGCAATGCTTTGGCGGGGAGTTGATTAGAAATTGTCGTGTCGGACAGCCAGCGCCCGGTGATATCAATTGCGACGGTCTCGATGACGACTGCGATGGGCGAAACGATGAAGACTTTCAAGGCCAGCCTATCGAGTGTGGTCGCGGTGTTTGTTCGGTGACGGCGGTTGGTGTCTGTGCAAGCGGGCAGCTTCGTGCAACCTGTGAACCTTTGCCCCCCACCGGCGACGATGATGATTGCGATGGACTCGACAGCGATTGTGACGGCCGTGTTGACGAGGCCTCAAGTGTTCAGATCGAATGCGGTGTTGGCGCATGTCGACGTCCCGGGCAGCAATTCTGTAGGGATGGAGAGGCTGTTGAAGAGTGTCAACCCGGGCGTGCCGCGGACAACGACGTATCCTGTGACGGCCTTGACGACGATTGTGATAATCGTGTCGATGAAGACTGTCTATCCGATGCAGGCTCAGATTCAGACGTCGCTGACATGGGACGCACTGGGGACATGTCTCCTGCCGAAATGCTCGACGGAGATGTCGATGGTTTTATGGTATTGACCGATGGATCCCTGTCGGACAGCGCAGCGGGGGACGCATCGACGAGCAACATGGGGTTAGATTCTGAAATGGATTTCGAAGCGGAACAGTCCGACGCGCAGCGAGATGGATCGCCCGTCGATGGCTTTGTATGCGAGGCCGATGGTAATTGCGATGACCTGGGCGGATCCGAGCGACGCAAGCCCATTCGTGATGGGTGTGGATGCACGGTCGAGCAATCAAATCCAAGCAGTGGTTTTATCTTCTATCTTTTCTTAATTTGGGCGATTAGACTACGGCTGAACAGTCAAACTATACGTCGTAACACCTAAACAAGAGTTATGGATGTCAGATACCCTGCTTACAGGGCCTCGACATCTGAACGAAAGATACGAACGCTCAGGATCGTCTGAGTACCGGAACAAACTATGAGAGCAGTTGATATTCCCCAGGCGGATAGCCTGAGCCGCATTCGTGAACTTGTGCAGACCGTCCATTTTGGAGCCTCCGATACAGCTCGACTTCAAAAGGTGATGTCACTCCATCCGAGACATGTTGGCTACCACTTGCATGCAGCTCGCGTCTTGGATTGGATTGAACGCGCTGATGACCAATGGATCGTGACCACTCTCGGTGGCGAATTGATTGCGACAGCGGCTGGATCTCAAGAAGAACGAGCCATTTTTAGACAGTCCATTTCAGCCAGCGAATACCTTGTGGCCATCGCGCCGAGCCTTTTGGCCGATCAAGCACCAGAGCAAGACTTATTGTCGTTGCGCATTCAAGAGGTCGCTGGCATCGCGCCAGCGACAGCTCGACGGCGAGCGAGCACCTTGTTGCGCTGGAGAACGCAGAGTTTACCCACTCGCGTAAAGCGTTTTGAGATCGCTGATGTATCCGACGACGACGAAGCCAATCGCGAGAGCATGCGTGTGCATGCGGCCCATGTAGAGCGATACGGGCTCCTCGGTTCGTTACGTGTGGAGTTTGGGGAAGCGCCGGTCTTCATCGGCGCGAATTCGACGGGAAAGAGTACGCTTTTCGATGTTTTCCGCTTTTTATCCGATGCGTTGTACAAAGGCATCGATGACGCTATTTCGATTCGGGCCGACCGATTCGAGGACCTGGTTTGGTTTGGTGAGGGTGATAGCTTCGCACTTGCCCTTGAATTTACCATTCCGAAAGCAGCCCGTTATGATCTCGCTCGCATCCGGTACGAGGTTGAGATCGGGCGTAATGAAGACGCTGCAGTGGGTGTAACCCGGGAGGCAATGTATCTCTGCCCGAGAGAATTACCAGCACAGCAAGTTATTCATTCAAGTACGCCTCGAGGCTGGAGAAAGATCTTGGGTATGGGGCAAACCGGGCAAGCACGTTACGGCTCTGAACACCCATCGAGCCGAAAAACAACGACCGCACCGGTTGGCAGTCAAGCCCTTGGTCTCAGCCAGTTACCCGATGACCCAGAGCGTTTTCCCGCTGCGCGGCGGGTACGCAATTTACTCCTGAGTGGCGTGCAGCAAGTGTCCTTTGCCCCAGCAGAACTGGTCCGCCCTATGGCTCTCGATGCGCCAGCGTCCATGGATGCCCAAGGTGCTGGATTGGCTGCTGTAATCGGTGCTTTAGAGGCTGGACCCAGTGACGTGTTCTTGCGATGGATATCCCATATTAAAGAAGCGATACCGGGCGTTGAGACGTTGATGACGCGTGTTATTGATGATTCACGCTACGTTTTCGCTGAGATGAGAGGTGGTGTTCAACTGCCACTTCGACGGCTATCCAGTGGCTCGATTGTTGCTATTGGCTTGTGTACCCTTGGCTATCAAGATCGAAAAGATAGCGTGCTCATTGTTGAAGCACCGGAGGCGGGCGTTCATCCATCGACTATCGAAGCCGTAGCCCAAGGCACCATGGAGTCGGACTCTTCACTCCAAATTATGCTTACGACATACTCGCCGGCTTGGGTTGCAGCGGTTCCTGTGGATCGTCTACGGCGCTTTGTTCGCGAAGCAGGAGCGATTCGAGTTCTACCGGGCATCGACATCGGGACAGATGATGACGCGGAGGTGACGAAACCGAGCCTAGACCTTCTCTATGGCGCGGGCCTCCTGTAATGGATGACTTACTCATCATTTGCCCAAACCGTCGCTGGAAGGCTGTTTTAGAAGCATTTTTAGCTCGAACTCGCCACCTCGGCATTCGTGAAGTGACGGCCAGTATTCATGCGCTCAGCGTCGGGGGCTCAAGAGCTCTACTTCAGACGGGTGTTGACTTGGCCAATGCACAGGCCGATCGCTTCAACCATTGTTTACTCATTTTGGATGCAGACCAAGCTGGTGATGAGCGAGACGGCCCTGCTATTCAGGCCGACTTATCGAGCAGACTGAGTCCTGTTTGGGAGAAAAGAGCTGCGGCAGTGGTATCGAACCCATCTCTTGAGTCATGGTTGCTTGAAGCGCACCGTGTCTTCGCGCGTATTCCTGGATTGAGAGGCGTGGATGTACGACGTTGGTTGAGCGATTCCGGCCATTGGCCAATGAATTCAGCTCAGCCTGATCAAGCGAGACATGCAGTCAAAGAGTTGTTTGAAAGACACAAAGTACCGTTATCGGCGGCAAATTACCGAATTGTTGCAGCTGAATATCCACTGAGATTCGACAGGATTGAATCGCCCAGCATGAGACGTTTTATCTACCAGCTTCGGGATTGGTTCTTGGCGTAGTGCCGGCTGTCCGACTGAGTACGGTCTTGTCTACGAGATTTCTGAGCACACGGCGCCCGAGGCTGAGTGCACTGACTTTCTCGAATTGGATTCCATCAAATATCTTTGCCATTGGCCGCGTCAATTGAACCTCTAAGTGCGACCCATCTTCGACGCGTGTCTCATTTAACAATCCGCCTCGTTGGGTGCTTTCCAAAAGCCCGTATGCAATGGCAATGTCGATTGTAAAGGGCACGGCATCCCTTGAACCGGGTCTTTGGTAGCGGCCGTCTATAAAGAGACTGCGGTTATCCATGGGTGCATCACCGACGTGTGTTTGGGTCATCGGATCCCCCCGCGCGATGAGATAGTGGACATCACAATAGATTGAATTATCGGCTAATTGAACGGTACGGATCGTATCGTCGCCGCCGATCCGTTCCACAAAACTTAAGCCAATGGCACTCTGATCGGCAACATCACCATGGCCTGCCCATGCCTTGGACCCGAGGACGCCTGCGACGATCCAGTCACCCAACCGGTCAGTAAATCCTCCTTCAATGACATCGGCCTCTGCGCACGGAACGAGGCTTGAGGTGTAGGTCACAATGTAGCCGGCGGTGACTTCAATCTGGTAATCGAGATCTGATTGGGTGCGCCACTGGTCATCATCTGTCCATTCGACATGGTCTTTCGTCCAAGAGAACGTATAGCTCACTTGGCCACCCTGAATGGGCGTCATACCTCCATTGTCCGATGTGATTTCAGCATCGCTATCTGACTTTGAGTTTGGGTCGGAGCACCCTAAAATCAAACCGAGGTAAAAAAACGTGAGGCCGATGCGCTTCAAGACGTCTAGCTTTTGTAAGTACGACAGCATTTGCCTGGCTCTCCAGTGGTTTCGATGCGGGAAGTCCCTTTCCCAAAACGAGTCCATCAGAGGTGTAACACTGTGACACTGTGTTACACAATGTGATGTAACAAAGCGGCCTTATGTTTCTTTAAGGTGTTGGAATTACTCGATTTAATTTTTGGCACAGTCTGTGCTCTATTACCTGTTCGTCTTTACCTTACAGTCTTTTGGAGCCATCTTATGTCAGTCTCAGTCGCACTACGAACCTACGATAACCTCCGACGTATCCGACCAACCCGAGTCGCTCGCCCAACGCAGCGAAAGCGCTATGCGGACATGGAAGAAGCCGAACTTTTACAGGCCGTTTTGAGTGGCGTGCCGGCTGCGCTCGCCGCATTCGTACAGCGTTACGAGCTCTATGTTCGAAACGTGGTTGGCCGTACTGTTCGCCGCTACACCTCCAATGTCGACGCAACCGTCATCGACGACCTATGCCAAGAGGCGTTCGTTGCGCTCTTCGAAAATGACCGACGGCGTCTTCGCATGTTCGAGGGGCGGAACGGCTGTCCCTTACGCGCTTGGATTCGTGTCATTGCGATGCGAACGACGGTGAGCCGCATGCGGCGCTGGAAGAATCATACTCAACTGCCCAATGACGACTCGGACCGCGGCTCGATGAAAATGGTCGATAATGGGCCGGATGCGCTCGACCTTCTGGCCAGCCAAGACGACCAAAAGCGCCAGGCGCAGCTCCTTCGGCTCGCCAGCTGCTTGTCGGAGGAAGACAGAGAATTGATCGAACTCATCTACGTTCATGAACTTTCAGTGCCTGCCATTACTGAAAAGTTGAGCATTCGTCGAGGTGCACTGTACATGAGAAAGAACCGAGCACTGCGCCGACTTCGAAATCGCGCCCGCGCTGCTGGTCTGATGGGCTAATTCAAATGATACTGCGCCACAAGATCTGACCAGACGCCTAGAAGCGTACGGTCGCCGCGAGACCGACCTGTTGATAGACTGTTTTAAACTTACCGGCGTTTACTGTAACGCCGTCTGCCGGGTCACAATTACCCTCAATATTACAGGGCGTCAGCGGTCGCTGCTGGATGACCCGCGACTCCTCTTCACTCACGTTAATGGCTTTGTGATCGGTGTAATTGTAGGCAATGGATAAATCGAGCTGACTGCTTTCACTTAAGTCCATTGTATACGTCATGCCGAGAGCAAGGCCCATGCGCTCTCCGGCAGGAAAGTCTAAATGGCTATAGCCGGTTGGGGCAGCCGCTTGCTCCCAGAAACCACCTGCCGAGACAGATAGAACATCGGGACTCACGACATATGTTCCACCGAGGCGAATACTCAGCGAATCTTGCCAATTTTTTTCCACCACGACATTGTTGATGGTCTGTTGTGCACCAAAGAGTTCGACCTCACCGTTTATTCGAGTGCCGTACTTATCGAGAGATGACCAGCCTTCCCAGACAACATCTAATTCAATATCGAATGTCTCAGTTTTACCCTGTAAATGGCGATACCGGATTCCAAACCGGGCTGTTCTCGGTAAATCAAGATCCAAAGCGAGATGACCACCTTGGACTGTCAGATCGAGATTAGTCAAATCCGGGATTGTCCCCGGGATAGTGTCAATGATTGGTTTGCCTCGCGTCTCAAGGCGAATGGGAAAAGGACGTCCCGAAATGGCCAGCTCCAATTCTGGAATTGGGCGAAACCAGGCCCCTAGCAACGCGCTCGGGGTAAAGGTGTCCTTTGCTTCGACGCTGGCATGAACATCAAAATCACTGGCGTATGGGTTGATGTCGGGATTGATGGATGCATCGACGACGAGGCTAAATTTAAGATAGGGCAGGTGTACCCACTGGACGGTCGCACCAATGCCCCAGGTCTCTGTTCCGTAGGCCATTGTCAGCCCATAATAAATCAGCAGTACATCTAATTCGGTCAGCAGGTATCGTTGACCGCCGTCCTTTGGAAAGCGGACATTTCCGCTGGAATTAGGGCCGAGCAGCGAAAAGCCGAATGACATGTTTTCAAGTCCAAAGTCGCTTGTCGCGGCCAGACTTAAAGCGAGGGGGAAAAACGGTTTCTCATTTTCACTGGTGTCGAAGCGCCTGTCATGGCCCTCTAGACTACTATTAGATCTGCCTTCTATGCTGCTTTCAGACCGGGTGAACTCTGAAAAACTCCAAAACAAATTATGGCTGTACATGATGTGTGTGCCGCGAAGCTTTGACACAGCACCCGGGTTGTGGACGGTGGCTGTTGGATCGTCTGCTTTAGCGGAAAACGCACCTCCACGCGCCAATGATCGTGCACCTTGCTCGGGGATCTCGAATCCATTGGCCAAGGCGTGACTGGTCAAGCACAACAAGATGGCAATGGCTCTTCTAAAGCAACACATACGACAGCCTCCTCAATTTCTCCACGGGCCAATCACACTAACTTGCCTACATCAGGAGTCAACACACTTCTCCCCTCAGCCCTTAAGTTCTGGTCTATGCCGTGCTTTTGGGCGGCGAATTCGCTCAATGGTCTCAGGTGGGTGCTGTTTGCATCGAAGGGGCTGCGTTGCCATTATACCGAACCCAGAAAGACTTAGTCATCAGGGATCGACCAATCGATGGGGGATGTCTCGATTCGAGTTAGATACGTATTGATTTGAGAAAAGTGTCGACAGCCAAAGAAGCCTCGATGGGCCGATAAGGGCGACGGATGAGGAGACCGTAAAATCAGGTGTTTTCGACCATCGATCATAGACGCTTTCCTGCCAGCGGCGGACCCCCAAAGTACGAATACAAGCCTGTCTCGACGCTGGTTGAGCTCGTTTATCACCTGATCCGTCAGGTATTCCCAACCGTGTCCGCGATGGCTATTGGCCATACCGGCTCGTACGCTGAGTACGGTATTGAGAAGCAATACACCTTGTTTGGCCCAATGTGTCAGTTCGCCATGTTGCGGCCTTGGGGTGCCAATGTCCTCATGGATTTCTTTGAAAATATTCTCTAGGCTTGGCGGGATTTTACAGCCGCGACGGACGGAGAAACACAGGCCATGTGCTTGGCCCTCACCATGATAGGGATCCTGCCCGATTATCACGACTCGAACATCTTTAAAATCGGTCATCCAGAACGCATTGAACATGTCGCGGCCTGGCGGAAAGACTCGATGCGCAGCTCGTTCTTCAACTAAAAAGTTTTTCAGGGATTTCAGGGGGGGGTGATCGAAGACAGGCCCGATCACCTCCAGCCATGAACTTGGTAGCTTGGGATTCGCTTTAGATGTTTTGGCCGATAAGGTCGTCATTCCGTTTTAGACGCCCGCCGCACAAGATTAGCCGCCAGCACGTGCTGTCTTGCGTCGTCCAGACTGACTAGAGCTTCCAATGGATGCGATGAACCACTGGGTCCCCGTGAAAAATACGGTTGCAAAGGCCATCACGAGAGCCACCTTGAGTGCAGCAGGTCCGATTATGGCAAGCATCATCAGCAAGAGGGCATAGAAATCACGATGTGCAACGAACTCTAATTTCGCCATGACCCGCGTAAAGAGTCCTGCATCGGCATTGTTTAATCCAAAATCTAGGGCCAAATGCGTTCCACTTCCAGAGGTCAGCAGCTTTCGATATAAAATTGCAGCAACGCCCCAACCGAGCACAAATGTAGCTAGGCCAATTTGGAGCCACAACGAGTTGCCTGTGATTTGGAAGAGTGCATAGCCGACCGACACCTGGTAGCAGAGATTGATGATGTCATCGGAGACCGTGTCGTACCACTCTCCCGAATCACTGTGCTTGAACTTGAGTCGTGCAATTTCTCCGTCACACCCATCGAGCATTGAAGACAGCTGATATAATACTCCGCCGAGCGCCAAGAGCCACAACGATGATGTGGTTGTCATTGCGGTCACAACAGACGCGGCCAGACCCACCAGCAAACCAACGGTTGTCATGTGGTTTGGTGTGACTGAGGTGTTCATCAAGAGTCTCGTCACACATTTGCTGAAACGTCTGTTGATAGTCTTGCTGACGATACCATCAATGGGTTTGGTCAATGATGCAAAGAGCAACTTATGCGCATGCTTGATTGTCTCCGGCGTATCAACGTCTTGCCACCAGGCTGTTCCGACATCAGCAGTCCGTGCATGCCCGCGGGCCGCCAGCTGTTGCACACCATTGCTCAGTGACGCATCTCCATGGATCTCATAATGCGCAGACAGCTCAGTAAACAGCTGCTGACTGCATCGGAAAACACCGGTGTCGACGGCATCGAAAGAGTCAATCTCCTTCCCGATTTCATCGATTCTCCCATCTGCTGCGGTCTTCACCTTCGTGGCATCGTCCATATCAAAAATCGTATTGAGCTTCTTATCGACGGCCAAGACCAAGCCCTCACCTGCGGGCGTTTTTTGAAGCGTTCGATAAATGGCTGGGTCCACAATGTGGTCCGACATCATTAAAAAGAACTCGCCGCGGACGTGTGGTTTCGCTTGCAGAACGCTCACGCCATTACTGAGGTCGTAGAGTTCGTTCTCGACGAATACGAGCTCCAAGCCTTGATAGTCCTCATCGTTTTGGAGGGCTGCTTTAACTCGGTCTCCATCGCAACCAACGACGATGACGAACTTTTTTACACCCTCACGTTTCGCGGTCAGAATCGCTCGCTTAATGAGCGTGATCCCGCCCACCGGAACCAGTGGCTTGGGTAACGTCAGTCCATCTCGACGAATGCGAGTGCCTTTGCCTGCTGCTAAAATAACTGCCTGATCAATATTTGTTTTCATTGTTTCTGCCTTTTCATGGCGACAGCTGTCCCAAGTGGAGTGTAAATGCTCCAGTTTGTGACACTCGACTTGGAGTACGCTTCATCCAAAGCGCGCCCTTTTACGTCGATTCTGTGGCCGAGTCCAGTCAAACCGTATGTTTCGACCTCCTCACTAGCAATTGCCGTGCCTATTTTTGAATCAGCGGGAGTGATGCTTCGTTGACGTCGCTTTAATTTATTTGGGTTGGACTGTCAGTGCGAGCGCAGTTCGAAGAGCGTAGTAGGGGCCCGAGGTTGAATAGCTAACGAGATTAACGATCCTGTCCTGTACTGTCGCCGACCCAATTGGGGTTCGGTCGCGGCGAATCGTATTGACGGCGGCCTCTAGGTCGTCGGCGATTGCGAAGGCCAACCGAGTGATCATTTGGTCGACCGAATCGAGCCATTCGGCAATGCCATAGTCTCGATGTCTTTTCAAAATTGCCATTGGTTCAAGAAAGGCTTGCTTATCTGATTCGGATACGGATTCGAGCAGGGTCAGCAATTCGGGCATAGCTTGTGGCTGGGGTCGGTCGGGCTCTAGCCATTGATGAACGGTTGCCAAGAGTTTCGTAAGACGTGCGGTCGAACGCGCTGCATCCCGATCGAGTGTAGCCAGATAATACGATGGCTGGAGTAGGACAAAAGCGCGCGTTGCACAAATGATCTGCTCCGACCGGCTGAGCTTCGATAAGTCAGACGAGGCGACCAGTATGGGTTGAGCCAAGTGGCCAATGGCAACGCCTTCTACTCGACTTGATAAACGCACCTCCGGCGTTGGACGGCCGAGAATCGCTGCGACGAGGGCCACAAGGCGCTGAACGTGTTTCAGGCCCTCTGTTTGGTGATTAGATACGCCCACAGCTCGTTCAGTGCGGGATACGTAGTCGAGCAATGCTGGGGTCAGAAACTTGAGGATTTGTCCCACCTCTGCATTTTGAATCGTACTTTCGAGCTGCTGCCAGGTGTCGGCTTTCATGGGTCGTACCTGCCGCCCTTTGGTATTCTCGAGAACGCTTTGATAGAGGGCAATTTCATCTGAACTCGCATGGCCAAGCAGTTTCAGCACTCGGCAAACACAGTAGGCTTGGTCTAGTTTGTGACTGGTTGAATACAGTGTCACGAGCGCATGAAGGCACTCTGAATCACCTGGATCGCTCTCTATGAGCGACAAAAGCGTCTCCTCCGCTGCATCCAGATTGCCGGTCTTCGCTTCGAGTTCTGCGACGATCTTGAACAGTGAGCGATCGGCATCTCCATGTGTGAGTGCGACTTCATAGGCGCTCAACGCAGCTTCGTAATTGTCGAGGTGGCGTCGATTTAAATCGCCGAGTTGTCTTGCGATCATCGTAATCAAGTCAGCGTCTAATTCATTGTCAACAGAGCGGACTAACATCTTCCGATAATAGCGGTCTCTGCGCTCATGATTCCCCTCGGCTGTCAGCAGTTCATCTATGGCATGGAAGGCGCGAACGAATCTGGGATCGAATTCCAAGGCCTGGTCGAATGAACGGGCAGCGGAGCGACTGTCCTCCAGTTTGTCACGCTCGATGACGCCAATCGCATAATAATATTGAGCGCGACGTTCAGGCTCTGCTTCAACGACTGTGAGTTTCTTCAGCACCTTAATACTGGAGGTCCACTGCTGGGTATTTCGGAATGCATCCATCAGTTCGATGAGGACCGCCTTATTGTCGGGCTGATAGACTAAAGCCGCCAGCCAGGCATCTATCGCATCATGCAGCTTGCCTTGTTGTTGGCACATAGTGCCTTTCTCAAGGAACAAGTCGTATCGATGCTCTTCATCCTCGATGTGCTTCAGATCCGTATCAATGCGCTCGATGAGTGCGTCTAGGTCTTCGGCATCTCGCAGTAAGGTTCTATAGGCGGCAGCGAGTTTTGGATCCCATGTTCCGGTGGTCAACGCGGCGGCATAGTGCCGTCGTGCTTGTTTTGGGTCACTGAGAACGCTGGCATAGAGTTCGGCCAGCCGTTGATGTTTGTCGGCTTCGCTATCGAAGCCGCCTAAAGTCGAGTCCGAGAGATGTTCATAAGCCGTTGCCAGATGGGCCCAGCAGTCGCTTGCCTCGGCGTAGGACTCCATGGTCTCGCGGAGTTCAATCGAGGGTGATTCGATGAATAGCTGGGCGACAAGTTTCAGGGCGTCTTCACCACGGTCTAGGCTCGTGCTGAAGAGCTGCGCTAGGCTGAGAATCAGTGGCGCTCTCTCGCTCACCGAGCAAACCTTGAGTTTGAGCTCAATTAATTGGGCTAAGTTTTGCCAATCTTCGGTTGTTTCGTAATAGGCAAAAAGAGCGTCAGCGGCTTGATGATCGCTCGGGTCATTCTCGAGAATAGCCCGGCGATGAAAGACTTCAGCTGGTAAGTCATTTAGGCGAGCATACCAATCGGCAAGTCGTCTATGAAAAGACAGTGGGGCTGAGCTTTCCTCCAATAGCATTTCATAGGTATTGAGGATCTCAGGCCATTGATTCAGTTTGTCTGCCAAATCGGCTAAGGGGTCGCCCAGTAAAGCGTCATCCTTACATTCACGAAGCCCTTCAAGTAAGACCAGAAAAGCCTTGTCCGGTGAATCGAGATGGACATCCATCACTTCTGCCAGACGGCGATAGTGGTGCACACGAGACCCAGTATTATGGTCTAGTCGGTCGAGTAGAAGCTGAGATAGGTCTTCCCAGCGCTCCTTCTCGCTCAGAACCTTTGCGAGGGCCTCGGCAACATCATCGTTTGTTGGGTCGCTGGCCAGGAGGTCTTTGAGTACGTCTTCGTCCATAGAGATTCGTTTAACTGTTCTTACGATTTAGGGCGCTTCGAGTATTTCCAATTCACGGCCAGAAAACAATCGGATTAGACAAAATCTCAACTGGGGACCTCTTGCTACCGCTGACGTAAGATGAGTGAATGCTGACAGGGAGACTGTTGCAGGGCTGGGTGGGCACGGTATTTAGAGACTTAAATGATTCATGCCCTTGCCTATCGAGCCGGTGTGTTTCACGCCACGGGTTGGGTATCGGGATACCTTGGGTTGTCTCTAGCCCCCGTCGACTCCGGTATCAATTTCAGCGCCTGTGTCTAATGCCTGAAGTCGCAGGCTCAGATCGATGCCTGCATCCAGTGGGTCATCGTCAGCTCTATCGAGCGGCCATGCAGAATTGTAAATAAAACCAAGGGACTGTTCGGACAGATCGCCCTTCGTACTGCAAATCACAGCGCCGGCAAGGCCATAGCGATACTGGGTTGGTCCAGGGCATTCATCTGTCTCAGATAGGTCGGACTCGACGAAGACACAATGGATCTCTCCGTCTGTGAAAACGCGAATGCCGACTCCACAGTCCACACGACTTGATGCCAGCCCGTCAGAGCGGGAGCAGCCCCATGACATGAAGGACATCGGTACGAGCGCGAAAAAAAGGACCCATTTTGCATAGCGATTCATGATAGCTATCTTCGTTGTTTTCTAAATAAAACGCCACCAAAAGTCTGTCTGGTTTCCATCTGTCCTTGCCGTCAGTGATAAATTCAGCCGGCCTATCATCCTGGCTTGACATGTTTCGGCGAATAGAATTGGCCGCATGGGAAGAGGCCGCGGCTTAACTTGCGCTCAAACTTAAATCAGTAAAATTGAAGCGGGCGCTAGACACGACTGGCACAGCCGGACTACGCTGCATTAGTTTTTCCAAACAAGGCGCTGCCAATATGCTCTTCGGTATCCGACGAAATCGAAAAAATAAGGATACGCAGTCCATTGGAGAGGACCCGCTCTTCGATGGGTCATTGACCGGCTCTGAAGACTTCAGGCGCGATTGGTCAGAGCTTGACTTGTTCGCTGACTTGACAATTCAAGAGATAGACGCACTGAAAGAGGCGCTTGAACCCGTAAAGTTCTCGTCCGGCCAAGTCATTATGAGTGAGGGAGAGACAGGTAACGATATGTTCCTTCTTGACCGAGGACAGGTTCGCATTGAAGCCCGTGGTACGGAATCAAAGGAACACTTTTCAACGGTGCTACACGCGCCAACCGCCCTGGGCGAGATGGCTCTGATCACCAGCGAGCCAAGGACCGCATCGGTTTGGGCGCACACGGATGTCGATTGCCTCCGACTCAACCGGTCCTCCTTCGATAAGTTGATAAAGAAAAATGTGGCCGTTGCTCGAATCTTGACCAGGCTGGTCGGCGACCGACTGCAGGAAATAGGCGGTATCCAAAAAGTCGGCAAGTATCAGATTATCGGCGTTCTCGGTAAAGGGAATGTGGCGCATGTGTTCGAGGCGCTCCACCCAGAATTAGGGCAATCTGTTGCTCTCAAAATGCTCTCTCATGCATTGGTCTACGACCCACAATTCGGGGTTCAGTTCGATAGGGAAGCTCAAATTGTGGCAGCCCTAGACCATCCGAATATCGTTCGTGTCTTTGATTTCGAGCGCGCCTATGGCACTCGATTTACGGTCATGGAACGCTTAGAAGGTGAGCAATTAGAAGACCTGATTTATAAGGGGCAGCGGCTCTCTTGGAGTCGCATTCGGCGAATTTTATTCGAGACGGCCAGTGCTTTGCAGTACGCCCATGACCGCGGCTTGATCCATCGCGACGTCAAGCCCTCGAATATTTTTATCACCCGAAACGAGCAAACGAAGCTCCTAGATTTCGGCATTTCAATTCATAAGGATAATTCGGAAGCGAAGAATAAGGCGCGCTTGGGTTCCCCCTGTTACATGCCGCCAGAACAGATTTTAGGCGAGCCTTTGGATGGCCGCAGTGATCTCTATGCACTGGGCATAACCGCTTATGAAATGGTCGTCGGCGAAGTTCCATTTAACGAATCGGATATTCGGGCTCTTCTGCGCCGGCAGGTGCGTGAGAAAACTCCCGATGTCAGAGAGTTGGTCCCTGACTGCCCCCAGGATATAGCCGAATTTATTCAACTCACGACAGCCAAGAGACGGGACGACCGCTTTCCAGACTGTGTCGCTGCGATTCAGTCTCTATCCCAGCGCAATGTGTCAGAGCCATTGATCAGAGCCCATCGGGTCAAGCTATCCATCGATTACGGTGACGGGTCAGTTGGCGCTGTTGACCGAGCCATTGCGCAGCTGGAAGCCAGTCTAAGTGCGCATCAGTCGATCACCTTAAAGGTGACCCGACGGGGCTGACTTGAATCGGGCTTAATTAGCGCTGCGCCTGTCGAGTGAATTCAACGCAACGACGGCTATGACACCTAGGCATGCGACCAGCCCCACCGTCGGCCATCCGGTTTGAGACGCGTCCACTTGTTCTAAAATTTGTGCGCCCGGCAGACGCAGCGCGCCCACCATAAGGCCAATGAGTAATGCCATGGTGAGGTCATGGACGCGCTCGAATAAGAGCGCAACGACACGGCTGAATGTGACAAGCCCCGCAACAACTCCGAGTCCAAAACAACCCAGAAAGATCAGATCGGTTATGGGATTTCCGGCGTTGAGCACTGTCACGGGATCGGGGGTGCGGCCGACAAGGCCGAGTACGTGGTCTTTACACTGATGAATGGCTGTAAAAACCGAGTGATAGACCCCCAGAAACAGGAGGAGAAAAGAGCCACTTAAGCCGGGTAAAACCATTGCTGAGATCGCGATTAGACCATAGAGAAAGATCATGATCGGCGAGACCCGCTGCTCGGCTAAAACATGCACCGCAGGACCTGATTTGACCCAATTTCGGAGAGCCGTCTTATCTTTGAAGACGGTATCCGATTCGCTGAGCTGGATGCCGTGACTAGATAGGATGTCTTTCGGATCGAAGACCACAATGCCCTTGGCCTTTGGAAAAACATCTTTTCGAATTTTTTCAATGGCGGCCAGGTCCGATGGGTGCCTGAGTTTGCCACCATAGAAAACAGATACGTTTTGCCCCTGAGCTGTTTTCTGTCCGTCCAGAACTCGGAGTTGAATTCCGTCAGGCTGCAGCCCGACAAAAAACCATGCAAACCCCGCCGCGATCAGACCCGCTGCAAGATGTTGAATAGCCGGTGTCTTCATATGCCTGTAAGGAATCCACACAGAGGCTAAAATTAGGCCGAAAAACAGCGCATAGGTTGGTCCAGGTTGGTCGTCCATTAGGTCCAAGATGGTCTTACTCAGGGCCAAGACTGCGACGGCGACACCGGCACCAACCGGGATTAAAACACGCCAGTGGATCCCTTTGAATTGTGCCAACGCAGCGCGCGGTTGCCCCTTTAACAGACTCACCAAGAGTGCGGGAGATAGAGAGCGCAGAGCGTTGATGAATTGGGTATAAATGCCGGTGATGAAGGCGATCGTCCCACCACTGACGCCCGGTACAACGTCGGCTGCGCCCATGGCCAGGCCCCGAAGGAAAAAACCGACGGTTGAGACCGCGTTTGCCTCGCTCTTTGCTGGGGTGTCTTGCATCGCCTACTACCTATCTAAAGTTCGGCGAAGAATACCTGTCCTTAGATGTAGAGCAAGCGTTATTGAAAAAAACGACAGGCCTCGGTTACAGACCTTGCGTCTTGACGATGATTTCTTTCATCACCTCGGATGTACCGCCACCAACGGTAATGAGTCGACCATCGACCCAAGCACGTCCAATGGGATATTCGGTCGTATAGCCGAAGCCACCATGCATCTGCAGGCAGTCGTACAGAACGCGCTGAGAGAGGTCACCTACAAATAATTTTGCCATCGTAATGGCTTCTGTAGAGCCCATAGGATTCTTAACGAACTGGTCGACAGCCCAGTAGGTCAACCGTCGCGCCGCCTGGATGGCTGTTAGATGTTCGACCATCTTATGGCGCCAGACCTGGAACTTAGCAATTGGACGTCCGAACGCTTTTCGGTCATTCCCATAGGCGATGGCATCTCTGACAGCCTTTTCCATGCCAGCAACGCCACCTACTGCGGCGATTAGGCGCTCACCCTGAAAGTTGGTCATGATGTGGTAGAATCCGGCATTCTCATGGCCCAGAAGATACCGTTTCGGAATCCGGCAATCATCAAAGAATAACTCGGCGGTATCCGAGGACTTGTTTCCGATCTTTTTAATGCTCTTGCCTATACTGTAGCCTTTGACATCCGTTGGAAATACCACCAGTGATATGCCATTGAAGCCCTCGCCACCTGTTCTCACAGCTAGGGTAATAAAGTCTGCCCGCGTTCCATTGGTGATCCACAGCTTTTGCCCATTGATCACATAATCATCACCGTCGCTCCGAGCGGTCGTACGAATCGCGGCTACATCGGAGCCTCCACCGGGCTCACTGACGCCCAAAGCCGCAATTTTCTCTCCTTTGATCGCCGGCACCAGGAATTCTTTTTTGACGGCGTCGTTGCCAATTTCATTGATGATGGGGGTGGCCATATCTGACTGAACCATCAACGCCATATTAACGCCGGCATTTTCGGTGTGAACCAGCTCTTCTGCATAGGCGGCCGTATACCACCAATCTAAGCCGAGGCCGCCGAATTCTTCGCTATGTCCAATGCCCAATAGGCCCAGCTCTCCCGCTTGAGTGAACACCTCGCGAGGGAATATACCAGCCTCATCCCATTCTTCCGCGAAGGGCGCTAAACTCTTTGCAAACTTTCTGACTGTATCGCGCAGTTGCTCATGGTCAGCTCCAAAAATTTCTTTGTCTTGCATTCGCGCACTGGCTTCGGTCATCTCTGCGTCTCCCAGGTTAATCAACGCCCCATGATTTAACGGTCGAGACAAAAACACAACAGCAATCACAATAAACCACATTGGCTTTGGACGATTGGATGTCTGTGGCTGGGTGACTCACGGGTCTGAGACTCAGCTTAAGAATCCCTGTGAAAATTTGGAGCGGGCCTTTGAATATGACCGGAATCTTACCGATTAGACTGGGGCTAGGCATCATCATGGCGGCCGCGCTCATTTTTAATACACCCGTGCGTCTTTAGCATTCATCAACCGTCCACTTATGGGTATATTCTAGTTAGGATCGAGGTTTTCAGGGGTGAGTAGATGATTAAATTGGTCATGGCTGTCGCGTTGACTTTGTGCGCCGGTTGCGGGGTCGGACTCAATGAACTTGAGCGACAGGAATATGATGAACTCACGGATAGAGAGGAGTCTCTTAAGGCTCAAAAGGTGCAATTCCAAACAGCTGAACTCAAGAGCTTCAATGAGCTAAGCCGTCTGGAACGGCGCATGAAACGGATTTCTAAAGGCGTATCCAGTTGCCAATTCAATTTGAAGGGTCGGGCGATTGGGCCGCTCCCGTTTCGGTTCAAGAAAGGCTATAGAGTCGGGTTTAAAAAACTAAATTCAAAAGCCGCTGAAGGGTGCCAGAATTGGCTGCTAAAGGTGGCCAAATGAGACCGACATTCACTGGGTTCATTATTGCATTATTGGCCCTGATGACGTGCGTTGGCTGTGGGCCGACCCAGCACAATCTGAAAACTCAGCGAAGCA
>MDTC01237968.1_pt1 | contig 24320 bp, 22 predicted proteins | sample 811181 | NCBI WGS metagenome assembly MDTC01 (sample SAMN05326644, study PRJNA326480) | marine metagenome | isolation source: seawater | place: Pacific Ocean: North | collected 2011
TTGAGGGTCATAAATGTGGAAATTGTGGAGCAGTTTTTCTTGGTGAAAGATCAGTTTGTTCAAAATGTTTTTCCAGAGACAAGATGTCAGCAATAAAGCTTGAAGAGACCGGTATTTTACATTCTTTTTCAGTGGTTTATAGGTCTTTTCCAGGTATTGATGTTCCATATGTCTCTGCAATTGTTGATTTAGACGGCGGCGGAACAGTAAAGGGAAATCTAATAAACATCGAGCCTGATCCTGAAAAAATAGACTTTGGTATGAAAGTAAAACTGACTTATCAGGATGCTTTGGGAAGAAAAGATAAAGAAGGAAACTCTTACTTGAGTTATTTCTTCGAACCAGCATAAAATATACAACAAAAGGAGAAATTATGAGTGATGTATACGTTTTAGGGGTCGACATGATTAAATTTGGAAGGTTCCCAGATAGAACTGTTCCAAATATTGGTGCTGAAGCTGCATTGATGGCGTTAGACGATGCCGGCTTAACTATTAAGGACATGCAAGCAATGTATTGTGGAAACCTTGGTCAAGCAAATGCAATGGTTGGACAAAGAATTCTACAAGAGATAGGTCAAACAGGTATCCCGGTAGTAAATTGTGCAAATGCATGTGCAACTGGCGCAACTGCATTTAGAGAAGCCTGGATGTCAATAAAAGCTGGAATTTATGACGTAGTGCTTGCTGTAGGTGTTGAACAAATGGGTAAAGGTCTTTTAGGTGGCGCAGGTGGCGGAGATGGTATTCCAAAGGAAGGTCTCTTAGGTTCAGGTACTATGCCATGTGTCTTTGCCGAGGCCGGAATGGAACATTCTAAAGATCATGGAACAACTTTCGAACAATTCGCTAAGATTTCAGTAAAAAACCATCATCACTCCACAATGAATCCCAAGGCTATGTATCAAATAGAAACTCCATTGGATGTTGTGATGAATGCCGAAATGATTTCTTACCCAAATACAAAACTGATGTGTTCTGTTAATGTTGATGGATCTGCTGCTGCAGTTCTTGTTTCTGAAAAGAAAGCAAAAGAATTAGGTATGGGACGTGCTGTGAGAGTCAAAGCTTCTGCACTTGCAAGTGATCCATATACAGATAGAGATTTGGTTATGCCTGATGTAAATGCATGTACTAGGTTGGCTGCTGAGCAAGCTTATGAAATGGCAGGTGTTGGTCCAGAGGACATAAACCTTGTTGAATTGCATGATTGTTTTGCGACCGCTGAAATGCTTCATTATGAAAATCTTGGTCTATGTAAAGATGGTGAAGCAGGAAAGATGATAGATGAAGGTCATGTTGAGCTTGGAGGAAAAGTTCCTGTAAACGTTTCAGGGGGACTTCTTTCAAAAGGTCATCCTCTTGGTGCAACTGGTATTGCAAATATCTATGAGGTTTGTACTCACCTAAGAGGAGAAGCTGGAGAACGTCAAGTTGAGGGTGCAAGACTTGGAATGACTCATGTTATAGGTCTTGGAACTGCCTGTGGTATTCATATTTTAGAAAAAGTATAGTTTGTGATTTTAGGCGTAACGGGAGATACGCATAACAATCTCAAAAACATTAACGAGATCTGTTCTATTTTTAATGAAAATAGAACAGATCTAGTTCTTCATACTGGTGACATTTCTTTACCTAAATCTCTTCTTCATTTTAAACAATTAAACTGTCCTTTAATTGCAGTAATTGGAAATAACGATATTGAGGAAAAAAATGATCTTCTCTCAGCCTCAAAATCATTTGATTGTAGAATTGTAGAAGAACCTTTTTCTTTAGAATTGAATGAAAAAAAAATTGCGCTTTTACATCATCCTGAATTGATAGATGCAAAAATTATAAAGTCACATGATTATATCTTTCATGGACATACTCATCGATATAGGAAAGAATTTTTAAATAAGACATTAATTTTTAATCCTGGAGAATGTGCAGGATTTATGAAAGGAAAGAATAATGTCGGAATTGTAAATTTAGAATCTAATAACGCTGATATTATTTCTTTTTGAATAAGAAATATGTGATAAAAGTAACCACCCCAAATAAGACGGCAAACAGCCCTAGAGGCCTCAATAACCTATTCATCCCGTTGCTATCTGTTATGAGAAACTCCATGAAAATAATTGAAAAAATTGGGGCAATCTCATTAGAACCAGGTCTGGTAAACCAAAATGAAAAAAGTATTACAAATACGAAAACGAAGACAATATATTTTTGGAATCTTTTTTCAAACAAAAAACTAATAGCCAAAGATATAAAAAAAGATAAGATCAAATATATTATCCAAGCAATCATGTATTAAGATCTTTAATTAATCTCAGAGTTAGTTCTGAATCGCTCAAAAATTTTGAAACACCTTTTCTATCTTCTGCTTTTAATTTACTTAAGATAGGTTTTATATGTTTATCTTTGAAAATATATGAGATGGGAATATTTTTTTCATGAGCAATCTTTTCTCTCCACATAAATAGTTTTTTTTCCTCATTATTCAACTTTATTCTCTTTAATCTAGATTTATAAATTTCTTGATTACCTAAATTCGCTTGTTGCTTTGACTCAGTTATCGCTTTTTGCAGTAAGTTTTTTTCTTTTAATATTTTTTTTTGCCTTTTATATATATCTATTAAAAAATTTACATCATTTGCAGCATATTTTATTTGTTCTTTGGTTAAAGGTCGTTTTAGCCAGTTTGATAAAGTTTCATTTTTCGAAAGAATAATATTTGTATATTTATTGACTATACTTCCGTAATTTTCAATATTTCCACCAGATAAAATCTTTTCAGCTATTTGGATGTCAAATACATTTTGTAACTTTAATTTCATGTTTGATGATAAAACTGTTGTATCGCTTCTCACGCTATGAAATATGAAGGTTTTATCTTCTTCTTCGAATTTTTTTAATAAATTTGATTTGTTTTTTATATAAAGAAAATCAATTAGATAAATTTTATTTAAATTACAAATTTGAATTAAGGATAATTTTGGTAAGTAAGTGTCTCTCCAATCAAATTCTGTGTCTATAGCAATTAACTGAGTTGAAAAAATTTCATTCAAGTGATCTAAAAGATCTCTGTCGGAAGAAATAAGAACTACTTCTCTATTTTTAGAGAATAATTTTTTTAAATTTTTAAAAAAAAATTTCAATGGGTTTATAAATTTAATTTAACGTTTATTATACGTTTTAAATATTAAAAGATATGAGACTGGTATTTGATTATAAAATTTTTGATCACGTCATTTCAAGAAATAAAATTGAAGGAAGAACAACATCTAAAGTAATTGTTATTCTTTCAAAATTAATGCGCTTGAAGTTTTTTACTTATGTTTTGTCAACTTTTGAAAATATTTTGGGTTTTATTCTTACTTTGCCAATTCCAATTTACAAATCATTCATACACCTTTACATATCTAATATTGAAGGCTTGCCAAAGTACTTTGGGATGTATTTAAGAGCTATTTATTACAAAAAGAAATTAAAGTTTATGGGAACAAACGTTTTTATTGATCAAGGCGTGATTATTTCTAATCCAAGTGAATTTCAGATTCATGAATTTTCTTACATAGATAAAAATGTTTCATTCTTGTCGGAAAAAACAAGAATTGGAAAAAGATGTCATATAGCTGGAAATGTTTTTGTCGGTGGAGGAGGAGATTTTGTAATGCATGACTATGCTGGCATAGCTCCAAGAGTAAATATCATAACATCAAGTGAAAGCTTTAAAAATGGTGTAAGGGCAAGTGGTCCAATGGTAAAACCTGAACAAAGAAAAGTAGTAAGAGGAAAAGTTACTCTAGAGAAAGATGCTTTTCTTTCAACTGGCGTAACAGTGCTTCCGAATGTTGTTATCGGTGAAGGTTCTCTAATTGGTGCTGGTGTTACGGTTTATAAAAATACATCTTCGTGGACAATACATGTTAATGAAAGATCAAAACAAATAGGAAATAGAGAAAAAGTTATCTTTGAAGAAGATTGATTTATATAAATTTTTTTAAACTATCTGGAGGGGTAGGTAAATCAGAAAATAATTTCCAGAGGATTTTTTTACTTGGAGAAAACAAAAAAAATATTGTCAAAAATATTAAAATGAAGTACATCTTGAGATTATTATTTTTTAAAAACCAGGTTTCAAGATTTCCTTTATAAAACATAATAACGTTGTTATAAAATAAATCTATATCGTAGTCATCTGGATACATTTCTTCCTCGTCTCTAAAGAAGATTGACCCTATCCCAGACAACCCAGGCTTGACTGATACAACTGCTTCTTTAGCTTCACTTGAGTATGCACCAAAACATCTTTCAGTTTGTGGTCTGGGTCCTATTATTGTCATATTCCCAAGAAAAACGTTAAAAAGTTGAGGTAGCTCATTTAATTTTGTTTTTCTCAAAAAAAAACCAAATGGAAGAATTCTAGGATCATTTTCTATAGTAATAGTACCTGTGCCAATTTTTGAACTATTTTCAATCATTGTCACGAATTTAATTAATTTGAATAATTTTCTATTTTTGCCTACTCTATTTTGTAAATAAAAAATTTTTCCCTCTCCAGTAAATCTAAGGATTACGACTAGAGAAAGAATTAATGGAGAAAGGAAAAGTATTGCTAATCCAGAAAAGAATATATCTAAAAATCTTGTCATCACATTCTGTCATCTAAATTTTTGTTTTTTTCCTCGTGTTTAAATTCTGGTATTAAAAGCTTAAATAATTCAACTAATTCTCTTTTAGAAATATTTTTTGAATTACTTATTTTTTTTAACTCGCTCAAGAAAGGTTCTAAATTAGAATTTTTTTTGTATTCATTTTCAACAACACCTATATTTGGAAATCTATTTAAATCTAGTTTTTCTTTTTCTGTATAAAACTCTTCATATGGCTTCTCTCCAGTTGTGTCACTTGAAAAAAAATAACAGGGCCACTTTGATTTTTTAATCAATTCTTTGCATCGTTTTCTAGCTTCCTCCTCAGTTTCACATAAAAAAGGTTCGTACCCTTCTCCTTCTAAAAAATTTATAGCAATTTCGGTAAATTTCATTGCATGTTCTTCGATATTCATTTTCGGAAAAAAAATATCTCTATTTTTACCAAAAATTGATGACAGCAAACATAACTCTCCAGATTCTTGGTTATTGATGAAAAATCTTTTTATGTCATCGGGAGCTGATATGGGCTGTTGCTTTTTTAATCTTTGAGTAAAACCATACAATAATGAACCATCTGAAAATGCAACATTTGCGAATCTTGCGCTTGAAAGAGGACATTCTATACTTTTGTCCATCATAAATATTTCCATAATCTTTTTTGAGGCACCCATCATGTTTACAGGATTTGAAGCCTTATCAGTTGATACGCTAAAAAACTTCTTTACTTTGTCTTGAAGTAAATCCATCAAGTGAATTGAATTTAAAATGTTGACTCTAATCATTCTTAAGATTGTAAATGGGTCCTTTTCACTTCTAACATGCTTTAAAGCAGAAAGATTAAAGACATAGTCATAATTGTTATTAAAAAGAAACATCTCAAACTCCTTAGAGCCTAAATCGAGCGCATATGTTTTAAAATCACCTTGAATATAGCCAATGCTACTTCTTAAATCCCTAACGAGCTCGACTAGATTATTTTCACTTATATCAACTACGTGAAGAATCTTAGGCGATCTTTTAAAGATTTCTTTCACAACTGATTGACCGATAGACCCTGCTCCACCAATTATTAAAAAAGAACTCTCCTTGATAATTTCATTAAGCTTTTTATCAAGCTCTGTTATTTCTTGTTCAAAAAAAAGTTTTTTTCTTCCTATTAAATTTAATTTCATTATCAAATAGACGTTGAACTAAGCATTTTATGAGGCACGCTTGAGGGTAGATTAACTACCCTGTCTCTCAAAAACCTTGAATTAGATAAACTATCTCTTGGACAGTTTTTATACATTGGTAAATCTGACATTAACTCCCAAGTTGGACGAGTCATAACACCTTTTTTGTTTGTTAACTTCAAGAACTTATCTCTATCTTTTCTTGAAGTTAATACAATTGTGTTCAGCCAATTATTACTTGTTGAGTTTTCGAGAGCTTCAAGAAAACTTAAATTAAACTCCTCCAGAGCTTTCTTCCATTTATTATTTAAAATCCTTTTTTGGCTCAAAAAAAACTCAATTTTTTCTATTTGAGCACATCCTAAAGCAGCATTTATGTTAGGAAGTCTGTAGTTATATCCAATTTCATTATGAATATAATTATAAGGATGAGGAACTTTAGCAGTGGTAGTCATATGCTTTGCGGCGCTAGCCAATTTCTTATTATTAGTAATTATCATTCCCCCTCCGCCCGTTGTAATTAATTTATTTCCATTAAAACTTAGGGCTCCTGCAACACCAAAGTTACCAGAGTGTTTTTTATCAATAAAACTTCCTAAAGACTCTGCACAGTCTTCTAATAAAGGAATATTCCAGTCTTTGCATATCTTTTTTATCTCTCTGATTCTGCAAGGATATCCATATGTGTGCATTGGTAAACAAGCTGAAATTTTTCTATCTGATTTTTTATTAAAAAGAACTCCTTTTCTGAATGTTGTATTTTCTTTTAAAAAAAATTCTAAAGCACTTGGACTCATGCCCATAGTATCTCTATCAACATCTACAAATATTGGAACCGCATTTAAATAACTTATTGAATTACAAGTAGCTACAAAAGTTAGAGATTGAGTAATAACTTCTGTATTTTCTTTAACGCCAAGAAGCTTAAGAGCTATGTGTAAAGCAGATGTTCCATTTACAGTAGCAACTGCATATTTTGAGCCTGTAAAAGATGCAATTTTTTCTTCAAATTCATCAACTCTTTTTCCTGCCGAAGAAACAAAATTTGTATCAATACATTCGGACAGAAAATTTTTTTCATTTCCTTCAAAGATTGGTCTATGCAAAGGTATTGGATTTTCTTTATAAACTTGCTGAGAAAAAGAAATTACTTTTTTTATAAGGTCATCGATGTTTTTAGTCATTTCTAGCTACGTCTAAAATTATTTTTTCTAATTTATCAGTAAGTTTACCTCTATCAAATTCATTAAAAGCTAGTCTTTTTGCATTTTCTCCAAACTCAACGACTTTACTTCTATTGTTTTCTAATTGACAAACTATCTTTGCTGCCTTGTCAATATTATGAGGAAGTCTTATTCCTGAATTAGTTCTGACAAGAATATCTTCTTGCCAACCTCCATAATTTATTAAGATCATATTACCTGATGCTAAACCATCGAAAAATTTATTTGCTGAATTAGATTCCATTTCTTTTAAAGGGAGAAATATACTTAAACTGATATCAGAAGCTGATAATACTTCAGGCATATTTTTTTTTGGTAATGTTTTTATTATTTTAAAGCTATCGTTAATTTTTTTTTCTGTAATTGAGCTTTTTATTTTCTCAAAATCAGCCCCATCTCCAACAGCTAGAAAAGATATTGAAGGATTAGTTTTAAGTTTCTCAGCAAGGTCCACCATATAGAAAATATTGTTGATCTTTCCAAAAGTACCTGCATATGTAATTAATAAATTTTTTTCAGGTATATTGTGTTTTTTTCTAAATTTAATTTTTTCGATAGAATGATTCTTGATTGTGAAATTTTCAATGTCACAGCTATTAGGAATTACGATTACTTTTTCATCAGAAATTCCTTGATCAATAATGCCTTGTTTGATGCCGGGAGATAACGCTATTATTTTTTTTGAAAATTTATATGCAAATTTTTCTAGGAGTTTTGTTAAAAAAATATTGAAAGGGCTTTTTAGAGCTCCAATAGCTATGGGAAGAGTTGGCCAAAGATCTCTTACTTCTAATACTAGGGGTTTGTTTTTCAAAAAAGAAAGTAAAAATCCTGGGATAATTACTGTTAAAGGAGTGCTAGTTGCGTAAATCAAATCTCCTCTTAGAGAAAGCCCTTTTTTAAAAGAATGAAATGCAAATTTAAAAAAAGCTATAACTCTTAAGTAAAAGTTTAATTTATTCGAATACTCTACAGGAAACCAATACACATTAATTCCACTTTCATTTGTCATTGTCCATTTTTTTTTGTTATTCGTATTTTTTATGTTTTGAAAAGTTGTTATCAAATTAACTTCATGACCTTTTTCAACAAGTCTTTTAGCTATTTCAAAAGACCGCGTACTACCGCCCATTTCAGGGGTATGAAAATATTGATGGATATAAATAATTTTCATTTAGTTAGCAAAAAAATCTTTCTATTTAAGAAACTTTTAGGGTCTTTAGGGAACTTTGATATCTAATCAAAATAAGTATAGATGATGATATGTGCGACAAACAATAAGCAGCAGTTAAAATAATAATTGTCTTAATATCTATAAATATGTAGATTGCAGTTATGCTTATTAATAGAATAAAAGACTGTGTGAGGTAAGCATAAAATGAAGTATTTCCATCTCCTTGAGTTATAAGAAAATAAATTCTTGATGTAAAGAAGGAACTAAATAAAAGCGTTAGAAGAAGCATGAAAAATACAGTTATGACTGATATGTCGAATTTCTCTTTGAAAAAAAAATCCAAGACCAATTCAATAAATATAAAAGAGACTAAAAAACTAAAGAGTGTGTAAATCAAAGTGTATAAATCAAGACTTTTAAAAAGATTTTTAACTTCAATATAAGAGCTCTTCATTTCTATGTACTCTTTAAATAAAGGAACTTTTCCAGAAAAGACAAGTGTTGGGATTTGAGAAATAGAAGCAGTTATTTTTAAACAAATTTCGAAGAATGCAACTGATTGCAAACCAACCAAGGCACCCAACGAAAATTTTATAAATGGATCTCCAAATAAGCCAAAGAATCTTGCGTTTATTAATTTTAATCCAATAGTCCATTGTTCAAAAAATATACTCTGATTTATGAGACTATTTGCAACTTTAAAATGTCTTAAAGTTGTAATCAAACAAAAAAAGAATGTCAGAAAATAATAACTGGAGATTGAGAGAACTAAAGCCCAAAAAGAAAAATTTAACTTAAAAAGAATCAATAAAACGAGGAGTTGTATAAACCTAGAAAAAGACTTTATATAGTTTGATAAATAAAGTTTTTTAAAACCAATTAAAAAAGAAGATAATGTTGTGCCGATAAGAGAAATAAAGAGGACAAAAGTTAAAAAAGGTAAAATTAAGTAATCATTTTTTGTACTAAGAATTATATTTTCTATCCTATCCAAAAAAATTTGATTAAATAATAAAGAGAAAACAAAAATTAAAAGTGAAAAAAGTAAAATTGGTAACAATGAAGAAGACAAAATATGAAAATTTTTAACTTTATCGTCAATCTTAACCATCCTAATAATGGGTAGACCTATAGCTTGTTCTGCAATTAAAGCAAAACTAAATAGCATAACTAATAAGGCCCATAATCCAAAAACTTCAGCTCCTAGTGTATTCAAGGAAAAATAGGCAATGCTTAAGCCTACTAATGAAGAAGAACTTACATTAATAAAACTTGAAAAGGAATCTGATAAAAGAACCGAAGATATTTTTTTTAAGGGACTCATCTCAAAAAATTTTTTTTGTTAAAACCTAATTTCTTTTTATAGAAAAGCTAAAATTTCTTCTTGCTATATATTATTTTTCAAAAAGATTCTTATTTATATGAATCTCTTCTCATATCCATTTCGACAATACCCTTCTTAAAAAGACTCTGATTGATTATTTTAATTATCAATTTAATTTTTTCTTTAAAATTTTGATACTCAGTAGGGTAGCCCATTATGGGTACGTTAAGGTTTTTTGGAAAAGACGTATTGGGTCTTTTTTTGAACCCCTTTAAATCTTTGTCAATGGGATAATAATGAGCAGTTAAAGATTTTCTGCTTAGTTTTGTATCTTTTGGTTCTAAAGCGCCATGAACTAAAAGAGAATTCCAAATCAAAATTTCACCCTTCTTCAGATATTGAGGTGTTACATTTTTGAAGTTTTTTTCTTCAAACTCTTTAAGAGTTGATGCATATAAATCATGATTATCAAATCTATCATCTGCATCGTTTTTGCTTTCCTTAAAGAGAGGGCCCAAAACATGACTTTTTGGTATAACGTAAAATGGCCCTGAATCTATTTTAAAATCTTCCAAAGCAAACAGAACTCCATTTACCTCTCCACCATCTATAGTATCTAGATAATAAGTATCCTGATGACCAAGAGTACCTGTGGATTTATCAAAATACATTGATTGCCATATAGCTCTTTTCTTATTTTCGCCAGATAAAAAATTAATAATTTCAATAATTTTTTTATTACAAATTATTTTTGCTACAGCATATCTTACTTCTCTTGACCAAACATAAGCATGTGGATTTTGTATTGATTCTTCTAATAAATTATCTTTGTTAAATCTTAATTTTTCGTACCTGTGAGTATGCTGGGTAAAAGCATGATTTAAAAATCTTTGCTGTATATTTTTTTTTATTTCTTTCTTCAAAAGGTCAATGTCTTCTGCATCAATAAAATTTGGTATCCTCACATAACCTAATTCAGTCCATGATTTCTTAAGATTTTCAGTTAGGAAATTATTCATAATTAATTAAAAAATTAAAAAAAATTAATTTTATCATTTTTTTATTTCCAATTATTGTGCTTTTATTAAAGTGCTTAATTTGAGATTTTTTTTAAAAGATAATTTGGATTTCTTAAAGCTACAACGTATCTTTTTGTTTTAATAACTTCTTTTACAACTTCATAGCATCCATTTACTGTTTCCCCTCTATCTCTGTGAAGTCTGTCACTATCATCAAAAAAAATATAACCTCCTTTTTCAAGAATCCTATCAATATTTTGAAAATCTTTTTTAACTTGGTTGTAACTATGATCACCATCTAAGTAGCAGAAGCATATTTCACCTCCCATCTTATATTCATTATTGAATAAATCCTTTTTTGTTAATCCTTCTTTCCATTCATCAAAAAAAGAGTCTGAGTCTAATTGAAAAGTTATTGGTAAAGCTTCTTCAAACCAAAATTTCATATTGTTCATATACTGTTCTTTTATATAAGCTCTGTAACTAGAAGGAGATTTTTTTCTTGGGCCAATTAAAGTTTCATCAGGACAATTTAGCCATGGATCAGTAACAACAAGTATGTTTTTCTTATTATATTTTTCAATCAAGCAGCCCAAAAAAGAAGTACTTCTCCCTGAACATGCTCCTATTTCTAATATAGGAGAATTTGATCCTAAATTTCTCATAGCAAAATCCACGGCATACTGCTTTTCGAGAGGGAATTTACTTTCTGGGCTTGAGTGAGAATAATTAATCCAAGAGAATTCTTCAGAAGAAAATCTTTTAAAGCGATTTTCAAATAGAAAAATTTTATAAAACGCATTAAGAAGAGTTCTAAAAAAAATATTTATAAGATGAATCATTTATAAAATCTAAAGAAAAAATTTTAGCATTTTCTTTTTTTTATAGTCTTTATATTTTTTTAAATTAGAAAAATTTTTAGAGACTTAAATATTCATGATTTTTTCTAAGCCAGATTTCTAAAGAAATGACTGAAAGTATTTCTCTATGCCAAATTTGTTTTCCTAAACAAAAATTTCTATATTTTTTCTGCATTTTTTTGCTATTAATAAAACCATACTTTGAAGATAATGAGTTTTCTGAGGTAAGTTCTAAAACTTTTTCTTTCCATTCTTTTTTAAGCCATTCTGATTGTGGATTTAAAAAGCCTTGTTTATCTTTTCTCCATGCAATTTCCTGGGGAAGGAAAGTTGATGCTGCCTCTCTTAGAATATATTTAGTCCAGCCTTTTGTTAGCTTAAATGAATTAGGAATACAAAGAGCCAACTCAACAAGCCTGTGATCTAGAAAAGGTAGCCTGATTTCAACTCCATTTGCCATAGACATTCTATCTTCATAATGAGTTAATGCAGGTACGCTTGCCTTTAAAAGGTCAAATAGTTGTCTATCTCCCAAAGACATATTTTTTTTTAAACCTAAATCTACTGGAATAAAATCTTCCATTGCTTCACCCATAACATTTAAATGATTTTTAAAACCTAAGTATCTTCTAGCTTCAGCAAAGTTAAATTGATTAAGAATAGATCGATTAAATATGAATCCGTTAATTAAACCAATTAATTTAAATATCTTTTTGTTTCTAAGAAGATTTTGAGCATAAAAACCTAAATATTTCCTATAACCACAGAAAGATTCGTCAGCTCCTTGTCCAGATAAAACTACTTTCAAGCCTATTTGTTTTGAATATTGCATCAATTTATAATGCATGACGTTTGAAAAATCTGAAATAGGGAAATCATTATGGTATGTGACTTTTTCCATGAGGCTAAAAGATTCAGTAGCATCAGGACTTATTTCTACTATATTATCTTTGGCATTGAGAAATTTATTCATTGTTCTTATATAAAATCTTTCATCATGAGAAGGCCTATCGCCTATAGCAGAAAGAGTATAAAGATTATCTCCAATTTGATTTTTTGCTAAAGAAGCTATTGCTGAAGAATCTATTCCCCCAGATAATAAAATTCCTAAAGGGACATCACTTCTTAATCTCAAATTAATTGAATTTTCAAAAACGTCATAAATTTCTTCCTTAGCTCTCTTAAAAGTTCCTTCGTAGTAATTTTTTAACTCAGGTTTCCAATATTTTTTTATTTCACAAGACAAATTATCTTTGGATAAATCAAATAAAAGGCTTGTACCAGGTTTAACTTGTTGAATATCTTTGAAAATAGATCTTTGAGAAAAGTTAGTCAGTCCTTGAAGAAGAAATTGACCTAAAACATTAACATCTATACCAAACCTCTTAGGTAGAATTTCTAACAAGGTTTTTAATTCAGAAGCAAAAAATAGACAATTTTTGTCCTTATAATAATACAAAGGTTTTTCACCAAATCTATCTCTTGATAAGACCAATTCTCTATCATTTTTTTTTAAAAATGCAAAAGCCCACATGCCATTAAGTTTTTTTAGATAACTTATTCCATGTCTCTGAAGAACTTCAAAGAGCACTCTTGTATCGCCAAACTCAGTACTAAGACACTCTTCTGATATCAGTTCTTTATAGTTATAAATTTCTCCGTTGTAAGTTATCATGTTTTCATCATTTATTGATTTCATTGGCTGATTAGCAGCATTACTTAGATCAATAATGGATAGTCTTTGATGTGCAAAACCAATATTCCATTCGCCTACCTTTAATTCTGAAATACCATTGCCATCTGGTCCTCTATGACGCTGAATGTAATTTGCCTTATGAAGAAATTCTAAATCTTCTCCCTTTTTTACATATCCAAAAATTCCACACATAGCTAAATTAAGTTTTTGTAAATATTTTCTAGCTTCTCAAATTCTGTATTCCACTGAAAATTATTCATAATATGTTGTCTAATAGAATTCCTATCTAAGCTCTCAATACGCAAGGACAATTTCGATAAACATTTTATTAATTCATCTGTTTGATCAGGTTGTATTATTGAACCATTAAATCCTTCGATGATGTACTTATGACTTATTGGTAAATCGCTTACAATACAATATAGACCTGCTGAATTATATTCTAGAATTTTTGTAGGCAAACTATTTCTATAATTCCTTTTATTGTGCAAAGCAGCAAAGCCGATATCATAAGAAGTTAAAATATCTAGAATCTTGCTATATTTATATTGTCCCTTCCAATGAATTTTTCCATTTGAAGAGACTGTTTCTTCGGTTACATATTTTTCTAGCTCTTTATCACTTATTCTTCCAATAAGATCTAATTTAATAGTTATCTTAAATTTTTCATTTAATTTCTTAGTCGCTTGAATTATATTCTTAATCCCCCTGTCCTCAGAAATTATTCCAATATAAACAACTTTTATCTCTTTTTTATGACGTGATGAAGAAAATTTAAAATTTTTCGTAACTGGATAATTTTTAATCACAGTAGATTTATTCTCTAAGTTTAAAAAAACTTTTTTATAAGATTCTTCTGCAAGGAGGATATGATCAAAGAAAGGAATGAGCAAATACTTAGAAAGTTTGTACAAAATTAAAAATAGTGATGCTGCAAATTTTGATAAATAATGCTTATCAAAAAGCTCTGCCTCAAAATCCTCATGAAAATCCATCACAATCTTCTTTCCGAGTATTTTTAAAATCAACCCGGAAATAATATGAGGTACTTCATGAATATGATAAACATCTGCCTTTATCTTTAATGCCATATGACAGCTTTTAAAAATCTCAACTGGGAAGAAAGCTTTTGGATATTTGGTTTGAGATATGCTTTTAATTTCTACCCCGTTATATATTTGTGAATTTAAATTTGAAGAGATAATAGATACCTTGAAATTGCTTTTCTTTAGTGAGAAGCACATTCTCTGCATAATTCTAGAGTCTGAGAGTACATTATGAGTTGTTGCTATATGACAAATGTGCATTTTAAGATTTCAGATATACGGTGAATAAATATTTCAACATTTCTAACCTTTGCAAATAACCTATGTTGTATATGAAGATAAATGTTGAAAAAAAATTTTTTCTCTTAAATTCCTCATGAAGAATAACTTTGAAAAAAAGTCTTAATGTGTTGAATGGAAAAATAATCAAAAGAAGATGTTTTGAGAGAAAAAAAATAATTTTTAAAAAGCTAGGTTCGTCATAGAAAAAGAACTCCGCTTGGCCATATCCCAATCTCTTTGCTTTTGTTTGATGTTCTAGTTTTGAAGCTCTTGCGGGATGAAAAACTTTAAGTTCATTTTTGAAGATTATATCTGAACCAAATTTCTTACAAGATTTACAAAATTTATTATCGGCGCCAGAAGTAAATTCAGGAAACATACCGACTTCATTAAATATTTTTTTTGAAACAATAAGATTTGCTGTTACAGCATAACCCAAAGAAACGTATTCTTCCTGTTTTAAATAAGCACATTTATCAAAAATCTCATATAAATTTTTTTTTTGAAAAAATATATCTACTGGCCCAGTAATGATATTTTTTTCCAATTTAATTTTTTCGTTATTAAGAAGAGCCAAATATTCTTTTGATAAAATACAATCGATATCTGTAAAAAATAATATTTCTCCAGAACAATTTTTTACTCCAAAATTTCTTGCTGCGTAAGAACTTTTTTTTTCTGTATATTTTAAAACTTTAAAATTTCTAAATTCTGAACATTTTTCACTTAAGACCTCAAAAGATCCATCACTAGATCCATTATCTACAAATATAGCTTCAAAATTAGTTTCAACGTCTTTGAGAGGTTTAAAAAAATCATTTATAAACTTTATCCCATCATAGACTGGAACCAAAAGTGTATTTTTATTTTTTATTTCAATATTCAGCCTCTTTTAATTTTTTGTTTTTTGAAATACATAAAGCATATCCCCAAAAAACCCACAGAAAAATTACATAAGGCACTTCATAAACTAAGTGAGCAACAATTAATGACAGAATCATTGAGATGACAAATTTACCCTTCTCAATTTCCTTTCTTTCAGAACTTCCTAACATCTTAAAAGCTTTTTTTAATGGGAAACATAATGTAAGAAGAATCAATGCAAAACCGATTATGCCTAATTCTATGAGAGCCGTTAATAATGATGAATGAAAATGTAAAACCTCATAATTGAGATAACCAATACCAAAAAGCTTCTCAAAAAAACTCATATTAGCGTAATATTCAATGCCCATTAATCTTATATCCAAATGTCCAAATGGATTTTCTGCTGAAAAATCATAGCTAGAAGTAAATCTTGAGGTAATAGCATTAGCAATTAAGTTATCAGAAAAGAAATTTAGAGTTAAAAAGCCCAATCCAAATAAGGTCAAAGCATAGAAAGAAGTTGTTAACAAACTGCTAACCTTTAATCTTAGGTTTAATGAGAAAAGATAGTAAAAAAAAAGTCCTGCAGCAATAACTGCAAGACCTGTTCTTGATATAGTTGAAATAACAATTCCTATGGATGCAATTATTCCTAGTAAAGAATAAGAAGGCGCTAAAGACTTAAATTCAGTATTTCTCATTTGAAACTGATAAAAGAAAAATAAAAAAAATAATCCAGCAACAGCTGAAAGTTGAGGTGGTGAGGCATATGGAAAAGATATTCTTGGAAAAATTGAGTATGAAGCTGATATAAGTTCTGCATGTTCTAGCTTTGTCTCCATAAAGCTTGGTAAAAAGTTAGCAAAAGGAACTTCTATTAAAGCCTGTCCTGTAGAGAAGAAAAAAATTATTGAATAAATTGTCCAGACCGTTAAACCTATAAAAGAAAAAGCTAACGCTTTGGAAAAGCTTTCTTCCTCAAGGATATCGCTAGATAAAAAAAATAATAAAAGAGCAACATAGATGGACATCAATTGTAGATTACCTATTAAAAAGTTATTCAAAAGTACAATTAAGAGATATGCAAAAAGAATCAGTTGAATATTTTTGACAGAATTTTTTCCCTGAATAAAGATTAAAAAAGTCACTACCAACGCAATCATAATAATTAGCCTGTCCATATTCATGTCTAGACCAAAAACATTTATCCTATATGGGCTTGGAATAAAGCCTAGACACAAAATAAAAGCAACAAGTAAATAATTATATGTTTTTGAACTGCTAATCATTTTTTAAATACAAAGTATAGCTTCATATGCTCGTGCCATATTAGTATTTTTATCAAAAGATCCTTCTGATAATAATCCACTATCCCTATTAAAGGATACTGCTATTTGATGATTCCAAAGATCAGTCACAAAGTCTAAGTCAAACTCAAATGTTTCTCCAAAAACTTTTGATGTAGCTAATACCTCAATTCCAGGAGGGTTATATGGAAAACCATATTTTGTTTTTTTTATATTTTTAGAAAATTCTGTTGAGGAAAAATAATCTAATATTTTTTTGAATAAATCAGAAATCCAAAAATCATGATTTGGATAGGATTGAAATAAAAGTGCAAAAGCGTAAGTATTAAATCCATGATAACCAATTTCTTTCATTTGGTTATAAAAGTGTCTTTCTCTTCTTATGAATCTTTTCAGAAAGGGTTTGAGTTGCGATTCTAAAAAATTTATTTTTATGGATTGAAGAATTCTGCCAGACTTAGCAATCTGTATGTTTTTATATAAATTGTTTAAAAAATCCAAACAATTTAAGTCAATTTCATCATCAAATTTTGAAAATTTAGATGCGATAGCTGTGAACCAGAGCTGATGATTGAATGTATAGTCCAACCCATCTTCTTGCCCTTTAAGATTAGATTTAAACCAAAGAGAAATATTTTTATCATATTTATGCTGTTTAATTAGTTTTTTGGCTATATGAAGTGCTTCTGAATCAGATTCATACTCTTGAATGAATCCAAGTGGCTCAATAGCCCATGCCTGGCCGATCAAGCCGTTTACTTTGTCTTTGCCCTCTTTCATTCTGCATTCAAATATATAATTTTCATTGACGGAATTTTTAAGAAAAGAAATACATTTTTTTGCCGCATGTAAATAATCTTTATTTCCTGACATAGAAAATGCTTTGAGAAACAACATAGCCCAATGAGAGTTATTTCTTACAGGTGTTTCCTGATCAAAATAAGGACCATTATGTCCAGGAGGCATTTGCTCATTCTCATTAAGTATTTTTAGACCTTTTTGTGCAGATAAAAGAATAAGTTCTTTAGGAGTAATCATAATTGCTGCAGATTTAACCAAGCACAGAAATTGTAATATCTCCAGAATTCGTCTTGAGTTAATTTATTCGAATCTGACTTAAGACGATTTAAATCAAAAAATTCTTCAAGATTTTTATTCTCTAACATTTCTAAAAAAGAACTTCTTAATCCAGAATGCCAATTTTCTTTAGGAATACTAAAACCTGTCTTTTTTTTATTCCAAATAATTTTATCTGGTAACTTTCCAATCATTGAGTGCCTAAGAAGAAACTTTGTATAACCATTTTTTAAAAAATACTTGGTAGGTATGGATGTCAAAAATTCAATGAGTTTATGATCTAGGTATGGCATCCTGACTTCGACTGGTATGCTCATCATATTTTTGTCCATAAGATTACACCAATATGGAACTCTTAAAGAAAGAAGATCTGCTTTCATCCTGTCTTTGGCTGATAAATTTAAGTCGTTAATTTTATTTATAAATTTTTGATATCTTTTTTGATTTGAATGATTGAGCTCTTTAGACAAAAAATTTTCATTTACTTGAGTTTTATGATTCTCTCGAAAGATAATCCACTTAATTAATTTTAGAACTAAAAGTTTTTCGTTAAATAAGTCTCGTGAGATGGAATGAATATCTAGATTTCTGAGTCTACTGAGTAACTCAATTTTTTTTAAATAGTCATATCCCAGCATCAATTCGTCATTTGCTGAACCATGCAAGATTACTTTATAACCCTCTTTAGAAATCTTTTCCCATGCAAATTTTTGTACAAATGATGCTAAGGAATGAACGGGTTCTTCCGATTCATAAATTAAATTATTAACAGATTCAAAAACTTCCTTTTTGTCTAAAACAATCTCATGAAAATCACTTCCACAAAAATTTGAAATTTCTCTTGCTGCTTTTGATTCATCAAGAGATATGTCATTCTTAAATTTAAAATTATGAACAACTAATTTTTGTTTTTTTCTTAGACTTTCAGTTGCAAGAGATACGATAGCCGAGGAATCAAGTCCTCCACTCAGATTAACAGAAATGGGGACATCTGCTCTTAACCTTAAATCGATGGAATCATTTAATAAACTAAGAAATTGTTCTTTTGCAGATAACAAGTCTATTTGATTATTGATGCTGATGTTTGAAAGATCCCAAAACTTTTCTTTTTTTTCTGCTTCTACATGAGTTAATGAAAAAATCATAAAGGATGCAGGTTCGACCTGTTTTATCTCTTTAAAAAAGCTATCTGTGAAAGCATTTCTTCTATCTAGGTGTAGGTAATCATATGCTGCTTTTTCAGAGATACTGTTTTTAAAACCATATCTTTTTCTTAGAGATAAAATAGGTCTAATTTCAGATGAAAAAATTAATAGATCATTATCGTTTGAAAAATAAAGAGGTTTTTTTCCAATCCTATCTCTGGAAAGAATCAAATTATTTCCATGAATTATTGCTAAACTCCAAAAACCATTAAATTTTTTAAAACAATCTAGACCCCAATATTTATAGGCTTCAAGAATGACCTCAGTATCTGAATTTGTCTTAAATTCAATGCCTATACTTTTGGAAAGTTCTTTTTTTAATTCAATATAATTATAAATTTCTCCATTAAAGGATATAGCAATCTGATCCGGTTTTGATACAAAAGGTTGATGTCCTGCGCTTGAAGTATCAATAATTGAAAAACGTCTGTGAGCTATTCCTAAATTGAATTTTCTTTCTAAAGAAGAATGTATATGTCTCAAATCTATTTCTTCTGAAGTTGAATCGCCTTTAAAAAGTTCGAAGGTATCGGAAGAAGCTATACAGAAGCCCTCATCATCAGGACCTCTGTGAGAAATATTATCGGCAAGAACTTTTAGATCTCTGAGTGGAATTTGCCTATTTGGGCTTAGAATTCCTGTAATGCCACACATAACGAATAAAATTAAAGTTGGTCATCTACTTCAAACTTCTTAAAAATAGATTTGATATCAAAAAAATAATGTCTTTTCTTCCCATAAGATTTAAGTTTATTTAGCCCAAGTTTTTTTAACTCCATATGTGGAACACAAAACAAAATTACATCATAAAAGTTTGATTTAGGACTAGAAAGAAATTTCAAATTCTTAAAATTAGTATCTTGCTCAGGAATTAAAGGATCATAAATATGCACTTTATGATGATTTCTTACAAATAATTTAGCTATATCCAATACCTTTGTGTTTCTCGTATCTGTACAATCTTCTTTAAACGCATATCCTAAGATAAGGACTTTTAAAGACTTGTATTTTATGTCCTTTTTCTTAACGCCTTTTAAGGTTCTATCAAAAATGTGCTTCGACATTTTTTCATTTAAATTCCTTGCAGTTAAAATCAAGTCGGGAATATGTCCTTGCCTCATTGATTCAAAAGTAAGATAGTATGGATCAATTCCAATACAGTGTCCGCCGACTATGCCAGGAGAAAATTTTAAGAAATTCCACTTTGTTGAGGCTGCGGCTATGACTTCTGAAGTATTGATATCAAGAGAGTTAAAAATAATGGAAATTTCATTCATCAAAGCTATATTTAAATCTCTTTGAATATTTTCAATTACTTTTGCAGCTTCAGCTACTTTTATTGAGGGCGCAAGATAGGTTCCAGCTGGGATGATGCTTTTATAAAAAGAATTAACTTTTTTTGCCGTTTTGTTATCTGAACCAGAAACAACTTTTACAATATCTGCAATATTTTTACCTTGCGAGCCTGGATTCACCCTTTCAGGGGAGTAACCCACAAAAAATCCTTTATTCAATTTTAAATTGCTATGTTTTTCAATTACTGGAACGCAAATATCTTCTGTAACACCTGGATAAACTGTAGACTCAAAAACTACAATATCGTTTTTCGAAATTACCTTGCCTATAAGTTTGCTCGCTTTTTTTAGATGCCTAAGATCGGGTTCATTATTTTTTTTTACAGGTGTTGGCACTGTAACTATATATAAATTACTATTTTTTATGTCTTTTTCTTTATTCGTAAATAAAATGTTTGATGAAGATATCTCCTTCTTTGAAATTTCATTCGAATCGTCAACCCCATTTTTAAACTTTTCAATTTTTAATACATCCTGATCAAACCCAACAACCTCATATTTCTTTGATATTAAAACTGCTAAAGGCATTCCAACATAACCTAGTCCGATAATGCATACTTTTTGTTTTTTAGTTTTTACTGACATTACTTTCTAGGCGTTAAAGAACTTTTAAAAATTATCCACAATGGTATCAAAATGAAATCCATTAAAATTCTTTTTGGGAAATAGATAAAAAAACTTAATAAGCCGACATGTCTGTATTTTATGATGGAATGGTCCATTATTTTTCTTAAATATTTTTTATTAGAAACTCCATACTCTTCCATATGGCAAATAATTTCATCACTATATTTGGTTTTTGCTCCAGCTTTAATCATTTTTATTACGCAATCAACATCAGCTGAAACTGTTAAGGTTTCGTCAAATAAATTAACCTTTTCATAAAATGAGGACTTAATAATTAATGAAGAATGCAAAATACTAGTTGAGGTCACAGAAATTTTAGGTCTTTTCGATCTTAAATAAATATTTTCTTTATCATCAACATTTTGTGAACAACTTGCTGCGATGATTTCAAAATTACTATTTCTTTTTATCAAATTTATAACCTTTTCTATTTTAAGAATATCTCCACAATATAAAAAAATCACATACTCTCCGTTTCCTTTTGTTAAAGCTTCATTGAATGCTCCATAAATTGTTAGAGATTTTTGAGTAAGGACTTTTGCAAGTCCTTTAGATTCAAGATTCTTGGCAAAATCAAATGATCCATCTTTAGAATGTCCGTCAATAATAATGTGCTCGATTAATTCATTTCCTACTTGGATTGTTTTAAACGTTTTTTTTAAATTTTCTAGATCATTGAAAACTGGAGTGATTATAGTTAACAACTTTCTTTTCATGATGAAAACAAGATATTAAGCCTTGAAAGATTCAAAGAGATTTTTCAAATTAGATATGTTTTTCTCAATACTAAAGTGATGATTCCCTACAAAAAAACCTTTCTTATCTATATAGTCGGAGTTTTTTAATTTTCCGGAAATTCTATAGTCAAAATATTTTAAAACTTTTTTAAACTTCGTAAAATTTCCCGAAACAATGGGTCTGCACTCAACGCCATTTCTTTCTAAGTAAGAGACTAATTTATTCCTGCTGATATTTTTATTTTGAAGGATTATGGAAAACCCAAACCAACTACTCTTTTCTACTTCTTTTTGAATTAATAGGTTCTGTTCTTGTCCAAACAACTTTTCAAAATACTTTGCGTTTTTTCTTCTTGTTTTCAGAAAATATGGAAATTTTTTCAATTGCTCTTTTCCAATTGCTGCACTTATTTCAAGTGGTCTTAAATTATAACCAGGAAGAACAAAATTAAAGCTTTCTAAAAAATCTTTATTGCTTTTTCTGCCAGTTACTCTATTTTTATTTGGTAAATTTCTTGTCCATCCGTGAGCTCTTAATGATAATAAAATGTGATAAATTTCTTCATCATCGGTAACAATGTAACCTCCTTCCATGGTGGATATATGGTGACTAAAAAAAGAGCTAAATGTACCCATTAGACCAAAAGAACCTGTATATTTGTCTCCATACTTAGCGCCCATTGACTCACAATTATCTTCAAGAAGAGTAAGTCCGTTTTCCTTACAAATTTTTTTTAAGGATATAAAATCATTTGGGTTTCCCAAAAGATTTACGGCCAGTATAGCTTTAGTTTTTTTAGAAATAGCCTTTTCAAGTTGAGGTATGTCAAAATTTAATGTCTCTTTGTTAATATCCACAAAAACTAATTTGATTCCATACTGCTGAAGAGGAAAGTATGTTGTAGACCAAGAAACTGCAGGAACGATTACTTCATCGCCCTTTTTTAATTTTCTATTTTTTATTTTTGTAAAAAAAAGAGAGGCAATCATCAAGAGGTTTGCTGAAGAGCCTGAGTTAACCATTACACAAAATTTGGAGCCAAAGAATTTTGCAAATTTACTTTCAAATGACGAGACTTCTTTACCCATGGTGAATAAGTTTGAATCAATGACCCTCTGAATAGCTATGTATTCTTTTGAATCCCAGGTATTTGATGAAAGACTATATTTTTTCATGTATCTCTTTCAAATAAAAATTATAAGTTTCCTTTATACCCTGCTCTAAAGTAATTTTACTTTTCCAGCCAAATTCTGTAAGCAACGTTGTATCTACTTTCTTTCGTAACATCCCGGTGGGCTGGGCAGTATTTTTAACAATATTTCCTTTAAATCCAATTACTTTCATAATAATTTTGTAATAGTGCTTAATGGAGTAGTCAGTTTGAGTTCCAACGTTAATATATTGAGGGAGCCTTTTAAAATTTTTAATTGAAAAATATAAAAAATCTATAAAGTCCTCTATATACATGAATTCCCTTTTGACTGTGCCATCTCCCCACATTTCAACATTCAATTCATCATTTAATTTAGCATTATGAACTTTAGATATTACAGAAGGAATCATATGCGAGGTAAAGGGATCAAAATTATCGAATTTTCCGAATAGATTGCAAGGGATTATGGTTTTATAATTTAAATCAGGCTCTTGATTGGACATGTATTCAGCCAATTTCGAAACAGCAAGTTTTGCTAAAGCATAGCCTTCATTTGTTTTTTCTAACTCACCTTTCATTAAATCCGTTTCTTTTAATTTCTTGTTTGTATTTGCAGGATACATACATGAACTTCCGAGATTTAAGACATTCGTTACTTTTGATTTTCTTGCGCCTAAAAGAATATTCGTTCCTATAGATAAATTATCTAAATAAAAATCTAAATCATTGCAAATGTTTGCTTTTATTCCACCTACTTTTCCTGCAGCATTAATTATTAAATCTGGATGAGAATCCTGAATAAATTCTACAGTCCTGCTTTCATCTAATAAATTTACTTCTTGTTTTGTTGGAGAATTAATTTCATATCGGTCTGCAAATTTACATTGTAAGAAATTTTTACCAACTAAACCTGTTCCTCCAAAAAGCAGTATTTTTTTCATTTTAAAAAATTAGCTATTATTCTTTGACTCTAACAAAGCATTAGCAAAATCTTCTTTAATCATTTCTGAGCAAAGATCTCTAGTTGATATTGAAGGTTTCCAACCAAGCTTTTCTGAAGCTTTTTTTGCATCGCCAAGTAAATTATCTACTTCACTAGGTCTAAAGTACTTAGGATCAATTTTTATAATTGTCTCTCCTTTTTTAACCTTATAATTTTTTGAAGGATGTATTTCTGAAATTACTCCAACTTCCTTTGAGCCCTTACCTTTAAAAGTTATTTTGATCCCCAAGTCTTCACAAGCCCATAATACAAAATCTCTTACTGAAAATTGTGTACCTGTTGCTATTACAAAATCTTCTGGTTTTTCTTGTTGAAGCATCAACCATTGCATCTCAACATAATCTTTTGCGTGTCCCCAGTCTCTTTTTGCATCTAGATTTCCTAGATATAGGAAGTCATCCAAACCAAGCATCACTCTTGATAACCCTCTAGAAATTTTTCTAGAAACAAATGTTTCCCCTCTTCTAGGAGATTCATGATTAAACAAAATTCCATTACATGCATAGATGTCATAAGCCTCTCTATAATTTACACAAATCCAATATGCAAA
>MDTC01274189.1_pt1 | contig 24317 bp, 24 predicted proteins | sample 811181 | NCBI WGS metagenome assembly MDTC01 (sample SAMN05326644, study PRJNA326480) | marine metagenome | isolation source: seawater | place: Pacific Ocean: North | collected 2011
ATTATCTTTGTATTTGTAATTATAAATTATTATATTAAATTAGTTTACATAGTTAATAAAAAAATGCTTAAAAGAAAAATAGGAACTTTAGACGAGTTAAAAGCTAACAATCAATTTTCTAGGTGGATAGAGAATCATGATATTTTAATATACAGACTAAATAACGAGTTAAGAGCAATTTCTAATATTTGTCCACACTTTGGTGGACCTATAGGTTATCATGAGATTAAGAAAATTGGCAAAAAAAAAGTATTTACGTGTTTATGGCATAATCTTCAATTTTGTGCAGATAGTGGAAAATGTGTCACCCATGGAAACCTAAAATTACGAAAGTATAAAGTTAAGGTTGTCAGAAATGACATTTTTGTTTATATAAACTAATGGATAATTTTTATTTACGCTCTGCCTCCTCTGCATCAACTAAATTTCCTAAAAAGTTGTTACTTTGGAATTATTGGGATCATGAACATATAGTAGGAACTCATTTTTCTCATTACAAAAAGGTAAGAATTATTTATGAAGATGAAAAAGTTTGTTTTTCAGAAAGGTGGGCAAAGCTTCCATTCATTCCATTTTATTTAAAAACAACTGACTTTGCGGTTTTAACGAATACTAACCAAATGGAGGTGCACCATTACGCATTCTTAAATTTATTATATTGCAAACAAATTTTTAAATTTGAAGATCTTGAAAACGACGGATGTAAAGTTACGCGGTACGATTACTTAAAAGTTCCAAGGTTTCTGTCCTTTTTACAGAATTTTTTTGATAAGATAATGAAAAAATGGTTCATTAAAGTTTGGGAAGAAGATATGCCAATGCGAGAAAGAAGGTTGAAAGTTTGGAAATTAGGATTTGTAGATTTTAAAGGGATAGACTTTATAAATGAAAAAGATATTCAAAGTAAAAAAAACTCTTCTAGGCCATATAATCTAAAGCTTCCAATCCCAAAAATTACGCATGAAAAAAATAATAGAAAGGAAAAAGTTTTTTTGAGAAAAATATCTAAAAGCAAGCATTTGGGTTATGGTTTGCCAGATTTGTAGAAGTAAAGCTGTTACCTCTAAATTTTTAATAGAGGACTATGAATATAATATCAAATCAAAAGCAGAATACAAAGTATGTAAAGATTGTACAGTTATATACAGAGAAAGATTTAATAAATTAAAAATTGAAAATCTTTATGGAAAAAACTATCTACCTATTTCAGGAGGATTATTCTATGATTTTTTAAAAAAGCTAAATTCTTCTTATGAATTAGCAATGATTCAAAGACTAAGAAAAAAAAAATTTAATTCTAGGATTGAAAAATTAAGAATTTTAGATATAGCATGTGGAAAGGGATTCTTAATTGAAAAATTTTCTAGGGATGTGAATTCTGATTGTTATGGAATTGATATAAATCAAGAAGATAAAATTAAAAGAGCTAATTTACGTTATTATCAAAAGCCGTTTAATGCATTCAATTTTATAAGAAAAATAAATCCTAATCTAATAATCTTGAATAATTTTTTGGAGCATATAGAAAACTTAGATGAGTTCAAGCAGTTTTTAAATATACTTAACAAAAATGCATGTCTTATAATAATTACTCCTGATAGCTCAGGTAAAATAAATAAAATATTTGACAAACATTGGAGTGGGTATCATTCACCTAGACATGTGAACATATTCAATCAGAAAAGCATGAGATTATTCTTAACAAAAAATAATTTGGATTTTTATATTGAAAATATATTAGATCCATTATCAATTCTTTCATCGTTAAAAAACTGTTATACAGATTTAGTTTACAAATTCAAATTTAAGAAATTAGGCAAGTTAATCTTTTGTTTGCTAAGATCAGCCATTTACTTTTTTAATAAAAATAGGATGATAATTATTTGTAAAAAAAAATAGCTATTTATAATTTTCTAGTGTTTTTTCTAGAATATAAAGAGACCAAATCTGCTTTCTGAAATCAATTCCTTTTTGGTGTTTCTTGATAATTGTACTAATATATTCTTTGCTTATAAATTCAGAAATATTATTATTAGATAACAGGGTATCTGCAACTTTTTCTTTCAATGATGTTCTTAGCATATTTGCGAGTGGTATTGCAAACCCATGTTTTTTTCTACTTATAATTTCCTTAGGTAATTTTCCTTCACAAAGTTTTCTGAGAAGGAATTTTGTTTTTCCTTGTATTTTAAAATTCGCATTTAAAGACGATGAAAATTCAATAATATTTCTTTCAAGGAAAGGCGTTCTTACTTCTAAGCTATTATACATTGAAGCTCTATCAACTTTTGTTAAAATATTGTTAGGCAAATAATTTTCAAAAAATAACTGCGTGATTTGATCGTGAAGATTTATTTTATCGTTATAAATTTTTTTACCCAAATAGTTAATTATTTCTTCATTTTGTAAAAGTTTCTCTTTAACATTGTTTAAGAAAAGTTTTTCTAAATCTGTTTTTGTGAAAGATGACATCCATCTAAATATTTGTTGATTAGTGTTATAGCCTATGCCTTTGCTAATCTGTTTTACCAGAAAAAGTAAACTCATGTAATTATCTTTATACGGAATAAAGTTAAATAACTCATATATACTTTTTCCAATAAACCTAGGTAATAAACTAAATAATCTCATTAAAATAATGTATTTAAAAGGTGCATAGCCACTAAATAATTCATCTGCACCATCCCCAGAAAGAGCAACTGTTACTTTTTTTTTTGCTAGTTTACAAACCAAGTATGTTGGTATAATTGAAGGATCACTAATAGGCTCATCTAGTTTTTTTTCAATTATAGACAAACTATTTATTAAATCTTTTTCATTAAGAAGAATAGAATGATTTTTTATATTTAAGTGTTTGGCAACAATATCGGCATAAGAAGACTCATCATAGCTTTTATTATTAAATTTTATTGTAAATGCTTGTATGTTAGGAGAATATTTTTTGCTGTAATATGCAATAATACTTGAGTCAATTCCTCCAGATAAAAAAAGACCTAGCGGAACATCTGATACTAACCTATCTCTTACACTGGTCTCTATCATATTTTCTAATTTATGTACGGCATCTTTTTCAGAAATATTCTGCTTATTCTCATTATCTAGCTTCCAGTAGGTGTGTGCTGTTAGTTTATTATTACAAAATTTAACATATTCGCCTGCCTTAACTTTTTTAATCTCATTAAAAAGAGTATTATCTTGAGAAATATAGTCTAGTTGGAGATATTCTGATATTGATGAAAAATTAAGACTTGTTCTTAATAAAGGAAAATCAGTAATTGTTTTAATTTCTGAACCAAAAATAATATGATTTTTATACTTTCCAAAGTATAGGGGTTTTTCTCCTGATCTATCTCTTACCAAATACAAAGAGTTTTTTTGTTTTTCGAAATAAGCAAAAGAAAACATTCCATCAATTTTTTTCAAGGTTCTCTCTACCCCATAATAACTCAATAATTTAAATAATACTTGGGTGTCTGAAACATCGGAAAGCGATATACCCAACTCTCTTAAGTGTTTTGCATGTCTTTTAAATCCATATATTTCACCATTAAAAACTAAACAATTTTTCGTTTTCTTGTCAATAACTGGTTGGTTTCCTCCTTGCAAATCTATTACTGATAAACGATGATGTCCAAGTGCAATTTTTTGATCACAATATATTGATGTATTATCAGGCCCCCTATATTCAGTCCTTTTTAGCATTTTACCTATGTAAGATGCATCTATTTCTTTGCCCAAAGAAGGTAAGTAACCTGCAAAACCACACATACTAAGATTTTTTATTTTTCAGTTTAATAATACTTTTTATTAGGTAAGACTTATTATTAGCAGCCTGAAAATATATTCTAGCTTGAATTTCTGCTATAATGCCTAACAAAATACAAAGAATTCCAGAAAAAAGAAAAAAAACTATTAATAATGGCAACGGAGTTAAAATAAATGAAATGTTATCAAAAACTTTCAGCCAAACTGCGTACAATGAAAATATAAAACCTAGGACTAATAATAGAAAACCGAATTTTCCAAAAAGATGTATAGGTCTGCTTATGAGCTTATCAAAAAACTTCACTACAATTAGATCTAACATTACTTTAGGAATTCTAGAAATCCCATATTTACTTTTACCTAAATATCTCTTGTTATGATTTACTTCTATTTCAGTAACTTTTCCTCCTTCCCAACAAGCATAGATAGGAATGAATCTGTGCATTTCTCCATAAAGCTTAATTTCTTTTATAACCTCTTTTTTGTAGGCCTTTAAAGTACATCCATAATCGTGAAGTTTTACTCCAGTAATTTTAGAAATTATATAATTAGCAACCTTTGAGGGTAATATTCTAAATAAGTTGTTGTCCTTTCTATTCTTTCTCCATCCGGAAACTACATCATATCCTTCATTTATTTTCTTAACCAGCTTTGGAATATCTCTAGGGTCGTTTTGTAAGTCACCATCCAAGGCAAGTATTATTTCTCCAGACGCATGGTCAAAACCAGCTTGTAAAGCAGCTGTTTGTCCAAAGTTTCTTTTAAAATTTATACATGTAAATTTATTATCATCTTTTATAATATCAGATATTTTTTTTTCACTCTTATCAGTGCTTCCGTCATTTACAAATATGACTTCATATTTAAAAGCTTTAAGGCAATCTTTAATTTTTTCGGATAATAATATTATGTTATCTTCCTCATTATAAATTGGTATTATTATAGAAATCATTTTATTGCTTAAATATATTATTACTTATACAGTAATCTAAAGTTTTTGAAATACCATCTTCTAATGATATTTTAGGTTTCCACCCCAGCTGCGTAATTTTTTTTGTATCGAGCCTTTTTAAGAAAGTTCCATCGGGCATAGACGTGTTGTAATTAATATCAATATCATGATTTATTATCTTTGAAATTTTTAAAGCTAACTCAGTTATACTGATGTCTTTAGAAGTTCCAATATTTATTGGGTCAGCAGAATCATAATTCTTTAGTAAAAAAATTATAGCATCTGCTAAGTCATCGACGTAGAGAAATTCTCTACGAGGCTCTCCACTTCCCCAAACTTCTATTTTTTTTGAGCCATTAATTTTCGCTAGATATATTTTTCTTAATAATGCACCTAAAACATGACTATTGTCTGGATCAAAATTATCATTTATTCCATAGATGTTGCTAGGCATTACTGAGATAAAATTTTTATTGAATTCTTCATGTAAGTATTTACACAGTTTTAGCCCAGCAATTTTCGCAAGAGCATAGCCCTCATTAGTCTCTTCAAGTGGGCCTTGCATCAAAGCCTCTTCTAATATTGGTTGTGGTGTTTCTTTGGGATAAATACAGGAGGACCCTAGAAAAATAAGCTTTTCAACATTTTGCTTTGAAGCACTATGAATAACATTATTTTGTATCATTAAGTTTTCATAAAGAAAGGCTGCTTTATGTTTCATATTATACTTTATTCCTCCAACCTTGGCTGCAGCTAGAATAATGATTTCTGGCTTATTTTTTTGTATCCAGCTTTCTGTAGCACTTTGGTTAAGTAAATTTAGATCCTGCCTAGCTATTTTTAGAACTTTACAGTCTTCTTGCTTAAGTCTCCTAACTACAGCACTGCCTACCATTCCATTATGACCACAGACCCAAATTTTTTTTTTGGTAATGTTAACCATTGATATGTTTATCTTGCCCTAAGATTATTAATATCATATTTAACCATTTCTGATACCAATTCATTAAATGTGATTTTAGTTTTCCATTTTAATAGCCTCTTTGCTTTACTCGCATCACCTTGTAAGAAATCTACTTCAGTAGGTCTGAAATATCTTTTATCTACCTCAATCAGAATTTTATTATTTTTGCTATTGTAACCTTTTTCTTTAAGACCTTTTCCTTTCCACTTTAGGTTGATCCCGATTTCTTTAAATGCTATTTCACAAAAATCTCTTACTGAGAAGCTTTTTCCAGTAGCCAAAACAAAATCTTCTGGTTTTTTATAATTAATTATTTTCCACATTCCCTCTACATAATCCTTTGCATGGCCCCAATCTCTTTTAGCATCAAGGTTACCAATCCAAAACTTTTTTTTCCTTCCATGATAAATATCTGCAATAGCTCTGGTTATTTTTCTAGTTACAAAAGTTTCTCCTCTTAAAGGACTCTCATGATTGAACAAAATACCGTTGCAGGCAAATAAGTTATAGGCCTCTCTATAATTTTTGGTGACCCAATAAGCGTATAGCTTAGCTGCAGCATAAGGGCTTCTAGGTTGAAATAATGTATTTTCACTCTGTGGCGGTGGAGATTTTCCGAACATCTCAGACGTAGATGCTTGATAAAATTTTACTTCCTTTTCCATATTAAGGGTTCTTATTGCTTCTAGCAGCCTTATAGTTCCTAAGGCATCAGAGTTAGCAGTGTATTCCGGGGTTTCGAAGCTTACTTTAACATGGCTCTGTGCTCCTAGGTTGTAGACTTCATTGGGTTTTACTTTTTGTATAATTCTAATAAGATTTGATGCGTCAGTTAAATCTCCAAAATGCATTCTGAAATTAGCTTTCTCGTGTGGATCAGCATAAATATGTTCAACTCTTCCTGTATTAAAAGAGGAAGATCTTCTCTTTATTCCGTGAACTTCATAATTTTTTTTTATTAAAAAATCTGCTAAATAGGCTCCATCTTGTCCTGTAATTCCTGTAATTAAAGCTATTTTTTTTGACAAAATTCTTCTCCTATGTTTAATTGAATATAACATGTTAATATGTAAATAAAGATAAAAAATTTATTAAATGAATTATACTTTTCTTAAAATGTATAAAGTAAATAAATTTATGACATTAATATTTGCTGTATTAGCTACCTGCACAATTTTTTTTTCACTCCCTATTTTTAGTTTAGGAGGAAATTATCCTCAGGTTGATACGCAAATTTTATTCTTATATGTTTTATTTGCTAGTTTATTTTTTTACAATTTTATTCTCATTAGTTTTTTCAAAAACCAAAAAATTAATATCTTAAATCCTCTATGTCTGCTCCCAATAATGATTGGATTATTAAGCATAATATCTGGATTTTTTAGTACAAATTTTACAATTTCCTTAACGGGCTCTCCTCAAATAGGGCAAGGCGCATTGTGGTATTTTGGATTAGGAATAATCTTGATAACATTCACTAGACATTATTTCACTTTAAATGAAAAAGTTTTAATTTTTTTTCTATTACTTTTCATAACTACGTTTGTAAGCTTTTTTACTATCAATCCTTTTTGGAGAGGTTTTCCTGTAAGTTTTTTTTATTTTACAGATTACCTATGTTTTTTTGGCGTAGTTATTTTCATTATATTAACTACTTTAACAAAAAATCTTTTTATTCTGACGGGAGCTTTTTTAAGTCTAGGAATATATTTTCATTTTATAGATAATAATGCTGCTAAATTAGTATGGGTTTCAACACTAGTAGGAGCTTTAGCGTATTATATTTTACATAAATTAGAAAAAATAAAACTTTTTGGTAATTTAAAAAAAATATTATTTTCGAGTTTTTTTTTTACAATTTACATTGTAATTATTTCAGCTCTGATTCTAGTCTTCTCATTTTTATTTTGGCCGGGTACTGAAAAGCTTCCAATTGAATTTCAAGGCTCGCCATTGGCTTCTTTAATTGTAAGAGGAAAAATTGCTGAGGTTTCTTTATATAGCTTAGATACTATAAAAAATTTTATTCTTGGAAATGGCTGGGGCTTCATTCCAGAAATTTTATTAGCGAATATGGATACTTGGCAATTTGACCAACTTAAAGTTGGCTTCAATCTTCACTTCCATACTCATAATGAGTTAATCGAACATTTTGTATCAATAGGCTTACTGGGCTTTATTTTATATATTTTATTTATTTATTTTATTTTTAAATTATCAGAAAACTATGGAATTTATACTAAGCTAGCGTGGCTTCTTTTTTTTAAAGTGTCTTGCTTTTGGTTTTTTTGGGCAGCAACACTACCTTTAATGGCATTAGCAATAGCATGTTCTGTTAAAAATGTACAAGATTATAACTTTAATATTTATCATTATTTAGATTTAGAAAAATTATTAAAAAAAAAAAAATTCTTTTTAGAAGGGCCTTATCTATATCTTATATTTCCATAACGTTATTAATGGCCTATGGTGTTTTTCTTTCTTATCAGTCAGCGCAATTATATAAAAAAATTTCATACTCAAAGTTTCTAGAATTTGTTAATGATAACAATAATTTTGATGAAATTTGTTCCAGTTATTACAATGATTATGGTAGAGGAGGTTATTATATAATTAGATTTTACGATAGTTATTCAACTCATTTACTTTTAAAAACAGAGGAAGAAGAAAAAGACTCAAACAAGGTTTTAATTATGGCTAATTGCATAGCAGACGACCTAATTTTTTCTAGAAAAGCATTAAACTCTCTTATTAGTGCTTCTCTACAAGTTGAAGCTAAAAGTTATATTAAAGCTAAAAAAAAATTATCAGAAGAAAAACTGAACTTATATAGAGTTAATAATTATGACAGATGGATGAAAAAAGCACTTTTAATAGATGAAAAAATACCTAAAAGAGATGAGTTTTTGTTACCCTTTCTCTCATTCTCATTGGAGGCAAATAAAATAGATGATGCAATTAGTTTATGCGAAAAGAGAAAAAGGAAGAAGATAGATGCTTATTGTAATTTAATTTATGCATATCGGATCTTTGAGAAAAATGAGTTAAAAAGAGAAAGTATTTTAGAAGGAATTGGTTACATTAAGAAATCGATAGAGAAAGGTATATTAAATGAAAAAATTTATGGATGGTGGTTAGAGGAAGATATTGAAGAAAACATTCTAGGATATGGATATTCTGGAATTCCTATAGCTCCAGACAAAATGTTTTTGATAAATGATAAAGAAGGAAAAAAACTTATAGAAATATTAGAAAAATTTTAGTGTGGCATTTTAGCAACAAATTAATCTTATTTAGATTTTTACCAGATTTAATGTTGTTTATTTATTTTTTTTCTTTTAGTCTATTTAACAATATATATATTTAAGGAGATATCTATGAAGTTTTTTAAAATAATTAAATCTCTAGCATTCTTTTCTTTTTTTGCACTAATGTTGCAATCTAAGTCTTATGCTACGAGTAGTTATGGCTTAAGTTGTACTAATGAAGCTTATGGGACACAGCACGGGGGAACATATACAGACTCGTCTCTTATTGACGGTGTTAACGGTACTACCGGTAACTATGGTATTGTAGCTTACTCTGGCCTTGATTGTGTTTATTCAGGCGGCGGTAGGACTAACAGTGTAGCTATTGTTTCAGGTGATGTTGCTAGAAATGCAGCTAATGTTATTGTTGGTGGAATAAATTCTAGAATTGCAATGGCAATGACTATGAACAGTGACACAGCCGCTCATATGACTTATTCTACCTCTAACTCAGGAATTGGGATGGCAGCTAACAAGGTATTTGGTGGTTTGAGTGTTTGGACAAACTATACAAGAACCGACTCAAAAAATGATCAAGCATTTGACGCAAGTAACAGGGGCAGAGATAGTAATGCCTATGATGCAGATAGCTCAGCTTTATCATTCGGTATAGATAAAATGCTTGGAAACATTCTGATTGGTGTTACAGGTACAGCTTTAGATTATGAAATTGATACTGATATTAACACTGGTTCTTATGACGCTGACGGTACTACATACGGTATATATGTAGGATTAGATACAGGTGTATTACGTTTATCAGCAGGAGCAGGTACAGGTGAGTTAGATATCACTACAACTAGGATCGATTTAGGTACAGAAAACACAACGATTACTGGATCTACGACTGGTGATATAGAATATTATCATATTTCTGCAAGTGCTACTCTTCAAAGAGGGGCATTAACTATTATGCCAAGATTAGGGTATAGATCTTTAGACCTTGATAGTGATTCATTTACTGACGTTGTGCCTAATGATGCTAATACTATTGCTACCGATACATTGACTACTGCAGATGAGACTATAGCAGCATTTAGTGCTAAAAGTGAGATAATGGATATAGGAGTTAGTGTAGCCAGATCTCTTGGTGCGCTTACACCATTTGTTGACGTTTCATATGCAACCGAAGATAGTACTAGTGCTTCGTATAATACTGAGATTGAAGCAGATGGCTTTGATGATGCAGCCGCAACAGATGCTGATGGATATTGGACAGTTGGTGCCGGTATTAATCTGAATCTTAGAGGAAAGTTATCAGCTAACTTGCAATATATAGAAACTATGGATCGTGATGATTACGAAGAAAGCACAGTTTCTGGTACTTTAAAGTTAAGTTTCTAATAATAACTAGAACTTAATTTAAATCTTTAACTCTCCCGTGCATTAGCGGGAGAGTTTTTTTATTCTAAAGACTTAAATTTAGTTTTTTGAATAAAAACAATTGTAAGAATAGGAACCAGTACAGTTATAATTATCAAACAAATTAAAAGTTCGTCTAAACTTCTATAATCAGCTTTTTCTAAAATATTATTATTTTTATTATCTAATACCTCTCTTTTTATAATAAAAATTTTATTCAAATACTTAGTAAATAACTCTCTAGCTGATAGAGCTAAATTTGTAAATGAAGCAAATACTGCGAAAAATGTAGCTTTGTATTTTAAAGGAGCGTTTTTTGCTATCCAGCCTAATAAAGGGATCATAGCTACTTGCCCCAACGGGGACTCTATTGCAGTATTAATAAAAGCAATAAATCTTGCATCAACAATACCTCCTGTAATAGATGATGTAAAGTTATGTAGTCCGTAATACATAAATAAGCTTGGAAGATAAAATATTCCCGATAATAAAGATAAAAATATAAAAAGTTTAGCTAAGCTAGTGCTAATAATAATTTTTTTTAAAAAAAGCAACCCTAGCAAGGTAATAAAGGCAGCATTTACAGAGAGATAAGATAGAAATGATTGGTCAAAGCCTAAGATATCTATTTCGAACCAGGTTAACCCAGACCCTGGACCTGGTATAGCTCTGTAAACAAATATAATAATGGCTGTGCCTATGATAGTAAATTTCTTTTCCTTGGATAAAGGTTTTACTAAATACTTCATTAAAAAAAAAATTAATACTAAAGAAGTAAACAAAACAAATTCCTGAGATAAAGGAAACTTAAAACTTCCAAATATTAATGCAAAAAAAACAAAAAAAATGCTGGCTAAAAATATTTTGTAGTCAAGTTTGTCGTCTTCAGATTTTTGGTCATATTTTAGTTGAAATTTGTTTTTGAATAAATTTGATAAAATAACGCCACTAATTGAAAGCAAAGGAATAAATAAAGCTAAAAAATAAACATTTGTATATGCCTGCAATGTTTGACTTTCTTTCATATTGTCCACACCAGAAAAGAAGTATATATTAATCAAACCTACTAATAGTGATCCCAATATAATTGAAAACCTTCCATATAATTGCAGAAGCATATGCTCGTTTCTTTTAGAAACTTCCTTATTATACTTTCTATTACTTTTACTTTCGACTGCTTCCACTGTCATAGCATCAGCGACCACGTCCTGGATAACGTAGCCCACAGGAGTTAATATAGAGCTTAAAATAAACCAAGTTTCTGCAGGCAAAAATACTTCCATCAATTCTCTTTTTGAGATTAATAAAAACATTATAAATATACTTACAAAAATAATTACTGCTCCTAACAAAACTAGATAGTTTTTATTTTTCCAAAACCTATCTACAAGAAAGCCAATGGGCATCTTTAATGCCCAAGGAATTCCTGCCCAAAACCCTATGGAGGCTATAAATGCTGCTGAGAGATTAAGATAGTCTTTAAGAAAAAAAATACCCACTATGCTTGTTAATCCTGATACACCTGCAGACAAATATATCAATAATGGGGGTAAGTATATTAATCTAAATAACATGTAAATAACTATCTATTGTACTTGTCTTCAAACCTATAAATATCGTCTTCCTCGAGATAATCTCCAGTCTGTACTTCTATAAGAATGAGATTTTTTTTTGTATTATTTTCTATACGATGTACTTCCCCTTTCTTAATAAAAGTAGATTCATTTTTTTTAAGCTTAAACTTGCTTTTTCCCTTAGTTATAGTTGCAGTTCCTGTTATAACAACCCAATGTTCAGATCTTTTTATATGTTTTTGCAAGGATATTTTCTCTCCTGGTAAAACTAAAAGTTTTTTTACCTTGTAGTCTTTTTCTTGCTTTATATTTTCAAATAGTCCCCAGGGCCGACTAATAGTTGCATCATCAAGCGCCTCAATTCTATTTTTTTTTAAAAGAACTTCAACTGCTTCTCTAATTAATGCTGATGAATTTTTTTTTGTAACTAAGATTGCATTCTTAGTATTTACAATTACGTGATTATCTATGCCAGCAATTACTAATAGTTTATTATCAGAGTAAGTAAAGTTATCTTTAGCTTTGTACGATACAACATTTCCAAAACATTTCTTAAGTCTGTAGATAGACTCATATGTCCCTAAGTCACTCCATTCACCTCTATATGGAACAACAATTTTTTTGAATTTTTTTTCTAAAATCGCGTAATCTATAGAGATAGGATTAATCTTTTTAAGAAACTCTTTAGGTAAGATATAAAATTCATTTTCCCTTTTAATTTTTTTACATGCTAATACTGAATTTTTATAAAGATCTTCTTGATATTTTTTGAAAAGACTTATTAACACACTATTTTTAATTATAATAATGCCAGTATTCCAAAGGGCATTATCCTTAATTAATTTTTTAGCAATACTTATAGTAGGTTTTTCAATAAATTTTTTTATTTGAAATCCTCTCTGGTATTTTTTGGATGTATCTGGCAATATATAACCATAATTACTATCAGCTTCTAATATTTTGGCCCCTACAGTTACCAAATGTCCTTTTTCGGCTAATTTAATAGACTCATTAACTGTTTTTAAAAATGAAGCTGAGTCATCTATGTAGTGATCTGATGGCATAATACATAATATTTCCTCAGGATTACTAAAGAATGAGGCAACAACACATGCTGGAGCAGTATTTCTTTGTATGCTTTCTAGAATAATTCTTTCTGTTTTAAGCTTATGCTTTTTTATTAACTTTAATACTTCAAATCTTTGAGAATTATTTGATATAATTAAAGGTTTAGTGAAAAGCTGATTAGATACTCTTTTTATAGTTTCCATAAAGAGAGATGAATTATTTTGAAATAAATCTACAAATTGTTTAGCTAGGTTCTTTCTGGAAATTGGCCAAAGTCTTACTCCTGAACCTCCAGATAATATAACGGGTTTAGCCTTCATTTAGTTTTGATATATGCGATAGATATTTTAAAGTATTTATTAAGTCGTCTCTTTTAGAAATACCTCTGTAAGACATTTTAGTTCCAGGAGCCCACGTTTTTGGTTTTTGAAGGAAAAAATATAAGTTTTCATGCGACCAGTCTTTATTTATAGACTTAAATGATTTAGAATAATTATATCCTACCATGGACCCGACCTTCCTATCTAGTAAGATTGCTAATGACGGCCCAATTTTATTTTTTACAGGTAAAGTAAAAGTATGACAGGCACTACAATTTTTGGTGACAAATTTTTCTCCACTTTTGAGATCTGCAACTAAAAGTAATTTTTGAATATCTTCTTTTGAAATTACATTATCGGTTTCAGTGACAGCAGCTTTTTCAATTTGACTTTCAGACTCTGCTGTTTCTACTTGATAAGATAATTTTTTTGTTTTATTTACAGGGTGGTAAAGTAATTCACCTATAAATGAAGCTAGCAAAAAAACTAGTATAGCTGATAAAATGGCACATAATATTTTATTCAATTCCGCAGACATAACTTTTCACATTTAATTAATAACTATAATATAATATTATATTCTTTTTTACTAAGCAAAGTTTAATATTATGATAAAAACATTGATAGTTATTCCAGTTAGAATGAAATCAACTCGATTGCCGGGGAAGCCCTTAATAAAAATTAGAGGAAAAACTATGATAGAGAGGGTTTGGCATAATGCAAAAAAGGCCGATATCGGTGATGTTTATGTTGCATGTTGTGATAAAGAAATTGAAGACGTGCTTAAGAAAAAAAAAATTAGTTATATATTTACAAAAAAAAATGCTAAGAGCGGCACAGATAGAGTTTACGATGCATTTTCTAAAATAAAAAATAAAAGCAAATATAATGTCGTTATCAACTTGCAAGGAGACTTACCATATTTCAATCCTTTATATTTAAAAAAACTCCTTGCTCTGACTACAGTTAACAATTTTCAAATAGGAACATTAGTAAATCCGATCATTAATAAAAAAAAAATATTTGATAATAATATCGTAAAAGTAGCAATATCTAATTATAAAAAAAATGTTTATAAAGCGATATATTTCTCAAGACTACCAATTCCATATAATGCTGATAAATTTTATGAACATATAGGAGTTTACGCATATAAACCAAGCATTTTGAAAAAATTTGTTGAGTTTAAGCAAACCAAACTTGAGAAATTTGAGAGCTTGGAACAATTAAGAGCTTTAGAAAACCAAATTAATATTTTCGCATCTTCGGTATCTAAGGCCCCAATAAGTATTGATACTAAGAATGATTTAAAAAATTTGTTAAAATAAAATTTTTAGTTAAGATAAATTATGAAAGTAAAAATAGCATACCAAGGTAGACCAGGAGCATATTCACATCTTGCTTGTCTTAAGGCTTTTCCCGGAGCTACTGCAATTGCATGTGAAACGTTTGAAGATGCGTTTCAAAAAACCTACCTTAAAGAGACTGATATTTCTTTTATACCTGTAGAAAACTCACTTGCAGGTAGAGTAGCAGATATTCATAACCTTCTTCCAAAAACTAAATTAGTGATTACAGGTGAGTTTTTTTTAAAAATAGATCACCAGCTTCTTGGTGTTAAGAATACAAGCTTGGAAAATATAAAGTTTGCTATTAGTCATTTTCATGCATTAGCTCAATGTAGAGATTTTATGCAAAAACAAAAAATTAAACCTATTTTAGGTACAGATACAGCAGGATCAGCAGAGGATCTATCTAAAAAAGGCAGTCTAGAAGTAGCCGCAATTGCCTCCTCGCTTGCAGCAGAAATTTATGACCTAAAAATTTTGAAGAAAAATATACAAGATGCATATCATAATACTACTAGATTTTTTTTGATGCAGGAAAAGCTAGAAGAAAAAAAAATTGATAATATAAATTACATAACCAGCTTTATCTTTAAGATAAGAAACATGCCAGCTGCTCTTTACAAAGCATTAGGGGGCTTCGCAAGTAATAAAGTTAATATGTTAAAATTAGAAAGCTACATGATAGAAGGTGAGTTTACTGCTACTCAGTTCTTTGTTGATATTGAAGGACACCCAGATGACGAAAATGTAAAGCTAGCCTTTGAGGAGCTAGGTTTTTTTTCAAAGGAAGTAAAAATCCTAGGTTATTATCCTGCAAATAATTTCAGAATAAAAAAAAGTTAATTTTTTTTAAGCCAATCCTGTATAAGCGAGAAAGCTATTGCTTCTTTTTTTGGAAGAATTAGTTTTTTATTTTTATAAAGATGCTTTATTTCTTTTGCAGTAAACCAATTCGCTTTTTCAATTTCTTGTCTGTTTACATTAATCAAATTTTTTTTAGGATTAACTGTAGCTTCAAATCCTAACATTAAATTATTAGTGAAAGGCCAATATTGTGAGTATTTGTAATTAACTTTTTTTAGATCTAGTCCAACTTCCTCATAAACTTCTCTTCTCGCTGCATCTTCAGCACTTTCACTTTGTTCACAAAAACCTGCCAAACAGGAATAAAGATTTTCTTTCCATCCTCTATTACGAGCTAGTAATATTTTGTTTTCGCAAACCACATTAATTATAACTGTTGGATAAACTATTGGAAAAATTTTTTTTTTACATTTGATGTTAGTGCACATGATAGACCCACCGTTATCAGCTATTTTAGTTTTAGTGCCACACTTACTACAATAATAATTATTATTTTGCCAAGACCAAAGTGAGTACCCAGCAGCCAATAGGCTTGCATAATCTTGCTTTAGATTGAAAATTATTTCCCTAATATTTAGGTAAATGCCTTTCTTTAAAAAACTAAGTTTTTTTAGGTCAGATTCTTTAAGATTACACATTATATAATAGTTATTTTTTAATCTAGCGATAAAAGATAGAGACAACTGATATAAATCATTTGAAATTTCAGAAGTCTTAAAAAAGAATGGATTATTATTTTTAGTGAATATCATATTCTCATGTATAAATAAAATAGTATAAGTAACATTTTTTTTTTTAAAAAGCGTTTTTGTCGAAAGCGCTTTTAGCTTGTTAATATAAGTTTTTTCTGGAAGGGAATAAAAGTTTAAGTAATCCATCATTAATTAATAGTATCTATTAAATTATAATTTTACATGATAAAATTTTAAATGGAAGGTTTCTTGGATATACTATAATATAAATTCAGTCAGGTCTGAAAAGAAGCAGCTGTAGTATTGGAGTATAGGTTGAGAAACCTTCCAAGAGAAGAAGGCATATATGAAAAAAGTAGTACTCTCCAGAAAATATAGACCACAAAAAATTAGTGATGTTATAGGACAAGATTTTGCAGTCAAAACAATAAAGAATGCTTTTGAATTAGACAAATTAGCACACTCTTTTTTATTAACAGGTATTAGAGGAGTAGGAAAGACTACAATTGCAAGAATAATAGCAATGGGATTAAATTGTGTTTCTTTTAAAAAGCCTAGCCCTGATCCTTGTAATCAATGCAATAACTGCAAAGAAATTATTGAGGATAGATTTGATGAAGTTTTAGAGTTAGATGCTGCATCTCATACAAGTGTGGATGACATTAGAGAAATTATCAGTTATGTAAAATATCGCCCAACTAAGGGAAGATATAAGGTATTTGTTATAGATGAAGTCCACATGCTATCTAACTCGGCATTTAATGCTCTCCTAAAAACAGTAGAAGAGCCCCCAGATTATGTAAAATTCATTTTTTGTACTACGGAAATTAATAAAATTCCAATTACTATCTTATCAAGATGTCAAAAGTTTCAATTACATAGAGTATCAAAAGAAAAAATTATTCTAAATTTGAAAAAAATAATTGATCTAGAAAAAATAAAAGTGTCAGAAGATGCTTTAATCAACATTGCTAGATTTTCAGAAGGCTCAGTAAGAGATAGTATTACAATTTTAGAACAAGCTATACTTTCTTCTAAAAGTGAACATGTTTCTATAGAAGATGTAAATAGTACTATAGGATTTTCAGGAAATAAAATTCTACTGGAAGTATTTTCTGAAATTGTAAAGGGCGATTGTAAATCTGCTTTAGCATTTTTAATTAGAGCTTATAATAACGGAGCAACTCCAAATATTATAGCATCTGAACTTCTACACCTTACATATTCTTTGCTACGTTTCCATTCTACAAAGGAAATAGACCCCATGTATGAAGAATATAACAAAGAGCAAATAGATTTTTTAATTAAAAAAACTTCAATATCTTTGCTAAATCAGTTTTGGCAAATTCTTTTAAAAGGAAAAGAAGAGATGAGAATAGCTCCAATGGAAATAGAAGCTCTAGAAATAATAATTATCAGATTAGCATTTTCTTCTAAATTGCCAACCATAGAAGAATTGATTTATTCTGTAAGAAAAAAAAAAGATGATGATTTAAATGTTAATATTGATAATAATGAAATAGGAAATGAAATTAAAAAAATATTAGAAATATTTCCAGGAAGTAAATTAATAAATAATTAGAGAGGATAAATTATGCAAAATATGGGTGCTTTGCTTCAACAAGCTCAAATGATGCAAAAAAAGATGCAGGAGGTAGAAAATAAATTGAGAACTATGGAGGTTGAGGGTCAGGTGAGTCAAGGAATGGTAAAAGTAATAATGAATGGTAAAGGAGAGGTTAAAAATATTAAAATTGATCCCTCGCTAAAAGAGGAAGTGGAAATACTAGAAGACCTATTGATGGCTGCAATATCAGAGGCAAAGAAAAAGGCTGATAATTTATCTGCAGCCGAGATGAAAAGTGTTACAGGAGGCATGCCATTGCCCCCTGGCATGAAATTCTAGGATGAAAACATCAGAAATAAATGTTCTTATAGAATTGTTAACCAACCTTCCCGGTATAGGTCCTAGGTCGGCTAGAAGAGTTATCCTCCATCTTATAAAAAATAAAAATAACTTAATGAGTCCTTTAGGCCATATTATAAACTTAGTGGCAGATAAAATAAAAATTTGTAAAATGTGTGGAAATTATAGTATGGAGGATATATGTGAAATTTGTCTTAGTAACAAAAGAGACAAAAGCTTGTTATGTATAGTAGAGGAAGTATCTGATCTTTGGGCCATTGAAAGAGGCAACTTGTTTAAAGGCTTATATTTCGTCTTGGGAGGAACTTTAAATGCTATTAAAGGAGTGACACCAGAAAAACTAAACACACATAAATTATTTGAAAGATTAAAAACAAAAGAAATTAAAGAAGTTATATTGGCTACATCGATTACTACTTCTGGTCAAACTACAGCACATTATCTTTTAAATAATATTAAACAATTAAATATTAAAGTAAGTAGATTAGCAAGAGGGGTTCCTGCTGGAGGTGAATTAGACTATCTAGATGAAGCGACTTTAGGACAGGCTCTTAGTGAAAGAACTCTCGTTTTTGACGGTTTAATTAACTATGACTAGACTGCAAATAATTATAGCCCCTGACCCTAGGCTGTTGCAAATATCAAAACCTATTAAGGAAATCACACAAGAAGTAAAAATATTTTTAGATAAAATGTTACATACTATGTATGAGAGCAATGGTATTGGCTTAGCAGCTCCACAGGTAGGAGTTTTAAGCAGATTAATTGTTATGGATTGTTCTGACAAAAATAATAAAAAAAAATCCTTTAAGTTTATAAATCCTGAAATTTTAGAATTTTCAAACGATATTATAGAATTTGAGGAAGGCTGTTTATCTCTTCCCACTCAATTTGCAAAAGTCGATAGACCCGAGTCAATACTTGTAAGATTTAAAGATGAAACAGGGAAAAAAATACGAAAGAGGTTCTATGGTATTGAAGCAACCTGCCTACAACATGAGATCGACCACTTAAATGGGAAATTATTTGTAGATCATATAAGTAAACTAAAAAAAAATAGAATACTTAATAAATTGCAGAAATATAAAAAAAAAATCATAAGTAATAAATAAAATGACAAAAAGTCTTAAAGTTATTTATATGGCTGGTGGCGCAGATTATACGATATTACCATTAAATGAAATCCTGAAATCATCTCATGAATTAATTCATGTCTATACAAAGCACCCTAAACCAGCAGGCAGAGGTAAAAGAATAATAGCCAATACGCTTCAAAAATTTTTAGAAGAAAATAAATTACCTCATAGTATGCCAAAAGACTTAAAATCAAAAGAGGTTATTGATAATATAAAAAAAATGAAACCAGATTTAATTTTGGTCTTTTCATTTGGTCATATTTTGTCTGAAGATGTTCTTAATATTCCTAAATTTGGGTGCCTGAATATTCATGCATCAATCTTACCCAAGTGGAGAGGGCCATCACCAGTTCAATATGCAATATTAAATAAAGATAATGAAACAGGATATTCAATAATGATAATGAATAAAGGGGTTGATGAGGGAAAAGTCTTGCATTCAGAAAGTTTAGCTATTCAAGATAGCGATAATACTTTATCTTTACTGTATAAAATTACTAATTTAGCTTGTAATTCTATAATAGAAGTAATAACTAAATATTCTGAAGGAAAACTTCGTTCTATTAATCAAAATAATAATAACGTTTCCTATAGCTACACAATAAAAAAAAATGAAACATATTTAGATTTTAATGAAGATGCTGATACGATACTACAAAAAATAAAGGCATATAATCCTAATCCAGGAGCAAAATGCTTTGTTAACGGAGAATTGATAAAAATAATAGAGGCAAAAAAAGAGATTTTATATAATAATAAAGAACCAGGAATTATACTTGATAAGAACTTTCTTATATCATGTAAAACTAATGCTATAAGACCAAGAGTTTTGCAAAGGGAAGGTAAGAAACCTTTAAAGTTAGCCGAGGCATTAAATGGATGGAAGGTATCTCCTGGTCATTTAGTTAAAAATAAAAAAGAATAGGAATGCAAATTGAATTTTATAGGATCTTTAACATTATTTAATAAAGAAATTAAAAGGTTTTTTAAAGTATATCAGCAAACGATTGTTGCTCCTGCTTTTACTTCCTTATTATTCTTATTAGTGATAAATGTAGCAATAGAAGACAGAACAACCTATAAGTTTAATTACATAGATTTCTTGGGGCCTGGATTAATTATTATGGGAATGATGCAAAATGCTTTTGCAAATACCTCATCATCTCTACTCTCGTCTAAAGTTGCAGGAAATATTGTTGATTTGTTAATGCCACCTTTTAATGTTAACGAAATAATCCTTGTTTACAGTCTTGCAGCTGTTATTAGGGGACTCTTAGTTGGTATTCTTACATTTATTATAATGTTTCCTTTTGTAAATTTTGAGCTTATTAACATTTATAGTTTAGTATTATTTTCGATTCTAGGAGCATTATTGTTAGCATTAATTGGACTCTTAGCAGGGATATGGGCAGAAAAATTTGACAATATGTCTGCTATTACTAATTTTATAATTACACCACTTACTTTTTTGTCAGGGACGTTTTACTCTATAGAAAGATTACAAGAACCTTTTTACTCAATAAGTTTATATAATCCCTTTTACTATATTATAGACGGATTTAGAAGCGGATTTATAATGTCAGAATCAGAAACTACAATAAGAGGAATAATTTATTTAACTGTTTTAAATTTTATTTTATACTTAATTTGTTATCTAACTTTAAAATCAGGCTGGAAACTTAAGTCATAGGTTTTGCTAATGAATAATTATATTTTGCCAAATTATAACAGAATTAACCTTAAATTTATAAATGGGAAGGGATCATGGTTATATACCAAAAATGATAAATATCTTGATTTTAGTTCTGGCATAGCTGTTAACTGCTTAGGACATTCAAATACTAAATTAATTAAAGCTCTAGAATTTCAATCAAAGAAACTTTGGCATACATCAAACCTTTACAGAATTTCTGAACAGGAAATTCTAGCTAAAAAATTATGTGAATATTCTTTTGCAGACAAAGCTTTTTTCTGCAATTCGGGAGCGGAAGCAATGGAAGCAGTAGTAAAAATTATACGAAGATATCATTACATGAGAGGGGACTATAACAGGAAGAATATAATAGTCCTTAACAATGCTTTTCATGGAAGAACCCTAACGACTATTCAGGCAGGATCAAATAAATTCCATAGAGAAGGATTTTTAGCAAAAAACAATTGTGATTGTGGATTTAGCAGAGTTTTGTCAAATGATATTGCCTTTCTTGAAAAGAAGATTAACAAAAATACTGCTGCTATTCTGTTTGAACCTATTCAAGGTGAGGGAGGAATAAATACTTTTTCTAAAAGTTTTTTTAAAAATATAAAGCAATTGTGTAAGGAAAAAGAAATACTTCTAGCTTTTGATGAGGTTCAGTCTGGAATTGCGAGAACTGGGAAATTATTTAGTTATGAATGGTTTGGAGCAGTTCCAGATATTATCAGTTTAGCCAAGGGTTTAGGAGGTGGTTTCCCAATCGGAGCTGTATTAATGGTAGATAAAGTTTCAAAGTGCATGGGGCCAGGCACGCATGGATCAACTTTTGGCGGAAATCAGTTAGCTTGTTCAGTTGCATTAGCAGTTATAAAAGAAGTTGCAAAGAAAAGTTTTTTATCAAAGGTTCAAAGTAATGGAACTTTTCTGAAGGAGGAACTTAAAAAAATAAAAAAAAAATTTCCTAATTTGGTCTCATCAATAAAAGGAAAAGGACTTCTAATAGGCATAGAATTAAAGATATCTACACAAAAATTTTGTATTTTAGCAAGAGAAAAGAAATTACTTTTAGTGCCAGCAGCAAATAATGTGGTCAGATTATTACCACCTTTGAATGTAAAAAAAGATGAAATAAATATGGCAATTAAAATTATTCAAAAGTGTTTAGAGGACCTATCTTGATTAGAAATTTCTTAAATCTGTCTGAAATTGGTCAAAAAGAGCTTAAAAAAATTTTAAAAAGAGCTATCCACCTTAAAAATTTTAGAAAAAAAAATAAAAATATAACTACATTAAAAGGTACCAATCTAGCAATGATTTTTGAAAAACCATCTACTCGCACCAGGGTTTCCTTTGAGATTGCAATTAAAGAATTAGGTGGTAATTCTATTATATTAGATGAGGCCAGCACTCACCTTTCAAGAGGAGAAAGTATTGCTGATACTGCAAAGGTTCTGTCTAAATATTGTAATATTTTAATGATTAGAACCAACGATCATTTTAAACTCGTTGACTATAACAAATATTCTAACTTGCCAGTAATTAACGGGCTCAGCAATATTTCACATCCTTGTCAGATACTAGCTGATATTATGGCTTACAATGAAAAAAGAGGGACTACAAAAAATAAAAAATTTACTTGGTTAGGAGATATAAATAATGTTTTATATTCTTGGGTGGAAGCTTCTGAAATTTTTAAATTTAAACTAAACATTTGTTGTCCAAAAGAAATAAAAATTTCAAAAGAATTAATAGATAAACTCGATAAATTAAAAAACAATATTAGCATAAGTCATAATGCGATTACAGCCAGCAGGGAAAGCGATTGCATCATTACGGATACTTGGTTCTCCATGGGGAAAAAATCTAGTAATAAGTTACTTAAGGTTTTCAAACCTTATCAAGTAAATAGCAAGATAATGAAAGTAACAAACAAAAATGCAGCTTTCATGCATTGCTTGCCTGCAACCAGAGGCAACGAAGTATCTGCGGAAGTGATTGATAATAGGGAAATTTCTCTAGTATGGGATGAAGCAGAAAATAGGCTTCATGTTCAAAAAGCAATATTAGAGTGGTGTTTAAAAAAGATATGATGCAAATACAAAGAAAGATCCACGCATTTTTATTTTTTTTTTTTCTTCTAGGATGTACTAGTACACCGAATCAGATATCAGAAGAAAAATTTTCTAGCTTTAAGGTCATCGAACTAAATATTTTTGATTATAATTTAATAATTAATGAAAAAAAGTATCTTTTACCAGATGACCTAGGCTTTGAGAGTAATTTTTTGCTAGAAAAGCTAAATAGTTGGGGAAATGAAAAATTCAAAGTTGTAGGAAAAAAATTTAGTCTATTTCTAAACATAGAAAATTTTTCTTTAAAAAAAAAAAATATCAAAAAAAATGAGGGTTTGAAAAAAATTTTTTTATCTGAAAATGAAATTGAATATAACTTAAATTTGAGAATCTCCTTAAAGTTTTTTAATAAAAAAAATAATCTAGACACTATTAGTATAGATGGAAATATAAATTTTCTGATAAAAGATAATTACACTATATTTCAAAAAAGAAGACTATTGTCGAAAGCATATATAGAATTAATAAAAAAAATTGACGAGGCTGTAGATAAGGAGCTTAAAAAAGAAATATTTTCAAATTACTTGCCTATTAAATAACTTCTTCTAGTATTTTTAATACTTTTTCTTTCTTATATAAGTAGAATAATGATCCTAACCTAGGTCCATTCTCTGATCCAAAAAGAATTTGATAAAGTGAAATAAACCAGCTTCTAAGATTTTCAGGATAGACTTCTTTTCCATATTTATAAATCAATTTTTGATATTCTTCTGCATCAAGTTCAGATTTATGAGAATTAATTTCCTTTATCAAACTTACAATCGCTATTTTTTCATTTTGTTTTGGACTTCTTTTTTTTAGTTTAGGCAAAATGAAGTTCTGAAAATAATTTATTGCAAGTTTAATTATTTTTTTTAATTCATCTTTTTCTTGGTCCCTTAAACGTTTTTTATTATATAATAAACAAAAATTATATATAGTATTCGTATCTGATGTATTTAGTGCTGTTACAAGATTTATCAAAGTAGAAAATTCAATAGGATAAACAGAATTAGGTATATTCCCCTCATGAATGTGCCAAATAGCATTATCAATTTTTGAAGCTTCTTCTTTGGAAAGACTGTCATAGTTTTTTTTATAATCATCCATACTCTTAGGAATACAATCAAAATATAATCTCTTTGCTCTTCTAGGATGTACATACATAAAATAAGCCAGGCTCTCTTTTGTACCATATTTTAACCACTCATCTATACTAAGACCATTAC
>MDTC01035239.1_pt1 | contig 24306 bp, 19 predicted proteins | sample 811181 | NCBI WGS metagenome assembly MDTC01 (sample SAMN05326644, study PRJNA326480) | marine metagenome | isolation source: seawater | place: Pacific Ocean: North | collected 2011
CCTGATGAAATAAGTGATGCTTTTTTCCATAACAATGAAGTATATTTAAGTTATATAGTAGAAAAATATAACATACCTTATGCAGATATAGGTATGCCATGGAATTTTATTTTGGATGGATACTGCAAAAAACCATCAGCAGCAGCTCATTTGCTGCATCATGTTAACAAAGAATTTGAGATCAGTTTTGGATAATTATAAAACAATAATGCAAAAAAATAAATCTATTTGTCCTGCTGCTTTTAAAGAAATTTACGCAGACAATGCTGGTCGTTATAGATTATGCTGTCATGCAGGATCTAATAAAAAAATAAGTACTTATAATGAAGATAGGACACTTCCCTTTGATTATTTTCTTTCAGAAGAGATGGAAGAAATAAGACAAAAGATGTTTGAAGGACAGTTACTACCTGAATGCAAAACTTGTTATCAAATAGAAAAAGATTCAGGTACATCTTATAGAGAAAAACAATTCTTAAGACATGGAGTTGATACACAAATAAGAGATGTTTTTATAAAATTAAGAATGTTTGGTAACTATTGTAATTTAGCATGTTATATGTGTCATCCATACAATTCAACAGAAAGACAAAAAGAATTAAATAAAATATTTCCAAAAACAAATACAGAACTTTATGATAAGTTTATAAGAAAAGATCTTACATTAGCATCTGCAGTAAAAATTAAACATAAAGATTGGAGTGAATATTTACAGCATATTATAGATAATATGCATCTTATAAAATATATTCATATGACTGGTGGTGAACCACTACAACTTCCAAAATATTGGGAGTTTTTAGAAAAAATACCAGAAGAACATGCTAAAAACATTAGAGTTTCTCAAGATAGTAATCTAACGAATATTCATTATAAAAATAAAAGTATAATGGATATAGCACCTAAATTTGAAAAGTTTCATGTAGGTATTTCTGTAGATCATTATGGCGACAAGTTATCATATATGCGTTATCCAATTGATGTTGAAAAATTTGAATATAATTTAAAAGAAATTTCAGAATATGATGTGTATTATAAGGCTAACTGTACAATATCGATATTAAATATTGATAACATATTACAAATTCGTGATTACTATATTAATAATTTTTATATAAAAGGTGGAATAGAATTTAGAAACATAGTAAGAGGACCAAAATATCTTAGTATAAGAAACTTACCTCAAAAAATGAAAGATGAATATATTGAAAAGTATTATGAGTTTCCTTATATTATAGCTGAGCTTAAACAGCCTCAAAACAAACCACATGATCAATTTATGGAGTATTGCGATAGATTATCAAAAAATCGTAATCTAGATTGGCGACCAATATGGAAAGATTTTATAAAAAAATATGAGAGTAATATGCGTTAACACCGGAGACAAGTATGATCAATGGTACACAGATAATCTTAAACATATGATAGATACTTACTCTCAACTTAAATATGATTCGTTTGAAGTTATTACAGAAGAAATATACAGTGGAGTTTTTGATAAACTTCAAATGTTTGATAAATTTAGAGATGGACAAAATATTTATTTCGATTTAGATGTTTTAATAAAAGGTGACTGTAATCGGTTTTTAAAAAAAGATCTTACTGTATGCCATGCGTGGTGGAGAAAAGCATTTCATACACCATTAAATTCAAGCATTATATCTTGGCAAGGTGATAGATCTCGAATATTTAAATTTTGGAATGATGATTGGATAAATATGATGAGGAAATACTATTTAGGAATAGATCAATATCTATACGAAGTCTATCGTCCTAAGACTTTTACTGAAGGCTTTTGTTCATTTCAAACAATAACCGACGAAAAAGATTATAGCGTATATCTATTTAATCAAACACATGAACACATGAAATCGCCAGGCTGGTGGTCTAAGTACTTTCTACAATATCAATAGCAGCTTTTAAAGCTTCTATGATATCTTTAGATTTTCTTAATTTTGCTTTTTGTGTTTTATTTTTATTATTTTTTATTTGCTCTAGTTCAAATAGCTGTAATTTAAACATAAAAAGTTTTTCTTTATCTTCTTCAGGATTAAAAGGTTTAAATATAGCAGCAGTTATTGCTTTGTATATGTCTGTATTAATCGAATCAATATCATAAACCATGCCTCTTTCCTTAGCAATTTCCATAACTTGATCTTTATATGAGTTATCTAAGTCTCTAATATTTTTATAAGTTGCTTCATGCAAAGTATCAATATCAATATGTGTAAGTAAATTTTCCCAGTTAGGATCACCATCTTTTGCTTCAATATATTCTACTCTTGTTTCTTTGCCGTCAGGTGTAGACCAATATGATTCAACTGTTGTTCTTTCATTATCACTAAAATGAGCATACAAAAACTCATGTCCCGGAATAGCCATGTTTAGCTCCTTGTTATTCTTAAAAAGTTTGTACTAGCAGTAACTACACTACCGTTTGGAAATTCTTGCGCACGATAATCGTTACTATTTACAAACCTTGCCTGAAAGTTTCCACTACCGTTTAATTTAGTGTCAACCATACCTGAACCTCTATTATTTCCGGTGCCATTAACACTGTAAACTATTCTTCCGCCAGACGTATTGACTGTATGATGTCTTATTTCTGCAAGAAGAAGTGCATCGAAGTTGGCTGTAGAATAAGATTGTAAGTCATTATCACCGTTTACTTGTAAAGGTTCTGTAAACGACGGTGCGCTGCCTTGATTAGTTCTGAAGAGATAATAGTTAGTTATTGTCGTAGGTTGATCCTGTGTCTCTCCGATTCCACCTGCAGTGTAAGCTCCAGTGTTTGCACGAGTATCACTAAAAACTGGCGTTGAAGATATTAAAGTATGTCCTGATAAAGAAGTCGCGGTATGTATTCTGAAAGTTCCATCTCTATCGTTTCCGTCTACGAGTAAAGTTATGGCAGGACTTATAAAGGTGTCATATACGTCGGTGGCAGTCATGGCTTGAATCGTTCCACTGCCGTTGTAATACGTTGGATATAACTTACTGTTAGTATCTGTCGGTGTGCTTAAAGAAGCATTGACTTGATTGATCCTATCGTATGATACCGTAACCGTACTTGGTTCTGCAGTTTCACCTTCTGTAGGAAATCTATCTGCTCTTGATTGTGCAGCTCCGGCTTGTAATCTTGTATCATTTATTCCGGAAAGACTACCGCTACTTGAAACTTGAGTTAATGTTACACTTGGATTACTGCCATGTACATATACGCAGCGATTGACTATTTCAGTAATCATTGATGACGTCATTTCACGGATGCTACTTCCATCCCAATATAAAGGGGTTCTCACCGTCATTATTAAGCACCTGCGCCGTGTATCGTCTTAAGTGTAGACCCACTAGAATTTTTAATAAGTAATGTTGAAAGTGATTTTAACTGAGCTGATCCTATGGCATCATCAGCCATGTTAGCTTCAGCAATAGTATCTGCAGCAATTTTAGATCCGGTAATAGTGCTATTTTGTATTTTACCGCTTCCTATCGTAGTGTTAGCTATATCATCACCTACTATTGTGCCATCAGCAATCTTAGCACTCGTAACAGCACTATTTGCAATTTTAGCAGTTGTTACATTAGCATCTGCAATTTTTGCAGTAGTTACATTACCATCATTAATTTTTGTCGTAGTCACAGCACCAGTTGCAAGTTCAGATGTTGCAACTGCTCCTGCAGCTATTTCACCAGCTGTTACCGCATCAGTTGCAATCTTCGCGGAAGTTACTGATCCGGCGGCAAGCTTTGCAGTTGTGATATTATCGTCAAGAATTTTTCCAGTAATAATAGAATTATTTTCAATCATTGCAGTATTAATTGTATTTGATGGTACAAAGAATCGACCTTGTGAAGAATCAAAACCTATACCGTTTGCGCTATCTTTTTGAAAAAAACTCTTTATTGAACTTCCAGACGCGGCTGCTTCTCGAGCCTGTACATAACTTGAATCAACTAACGAAATAATAGACGCGGAATCAACAAGGTTCTGTCTTGCCTGAATATAACTTGCATCAATAAGATTAATAATATCCGCTGAGTCTGTCTTTTGTGCTGCAACGTTTACAAAGTTAATTGCTTGTACTAAATCAGAATCATTAGCTCCACCGACATTTAACTGTGCTAAGTCTCCTAAGTGACTTGATATCGTGTTAGATTTCGTGACTAAGGTTGATACTGGATCAGTTAAGTTTATAATAGTTTTAGCCATTTAATTTCTCTACAATCTGTGTTAACATTTTTTTAATATCACCAACCTCATTCTTTAATTCGCTTATTTCTTTATCTTTATTAAGTCTTTCTGCCTTACGTCTTTTTGCAGCTTCGATCTCTTCATTATTAGTATTTAAAACAGCACCACTTGATTTATCTTTAACATAACCACTGTGACCTTCAATATTTACGTAACTCATTATACACTCAATGCGATAATTCTTAAGTCTTTAATCCTAGGCACCTTAGCGCTGTTAGTACTTCTAAATACAATCTTAGACTGAAACTTAGTAAAAGCTGGTAATGAACCATTTTGCCCGCCTATTAAGTATCTATACTCTCTAAAAATTGTGTCATTCTCATCTGTAGGTAAAGTCGTTTCTGGTGTTTGTAACGTAAAAGATTTATCAGATAAAATTTCATCAGACGTTCCAGTTCTAAAGTATAATTGAAAGTCTGTGCCGTTCGGTCTATTTGCGCTTAACAATATTTTAAGTCCAACTGCGTCATTTTCTAAGGTTATCGGTTTAGTTAAATGTTTAGCAGCAGCACTTCCTCCACTAGCATTTGTTTCATTAACAAACGTAAGTGGTACATTAAACCCAGAAGTAGATGAAGAATCTTGCTTATCAATAACGTTATCAATTAATGTCGCTGATATACGTTGTAAGTCTAACATAGGAGATATATCTGAATCAATAGTGTCCATTAGAATTCTCATGTCTAATGATTTATTACCAGCACCAAGTTCTGCTGTTTCAGCACTATCAAACGCTACTATATATGGCTCTAACGCTGTGTTATTTTGGTTAATTTTTACAGCTTGGAAATCAGATTGTTTTTGAAAAGATGTTTCACTTCCAGCAAAAGATTTACCAGTTGTGCCTTTAACAGAAGCTCCTAAAAAGGTATTAACAGGTTCTATTTTTGTTACGTGTGGATATATTATACTATACGGAATGTTTTTGGTTGTAAGAATACTAGAACCACCTGATATAGCATCGGAATCAGCAGACGAATCTGCCTCGAATCTATATCCACTAAAATCGACTGCCGTGATAGTTCTTCTTCCATTTATACTTGATGCATTAATTCCACCTACTCCTGTTGAATCAACACCACTTATTTCAATAGCATTACCAACTTGTAAACCGTGTCCTATGTGTCTTGTTGTGACAGTAGCATCACCTGAAGCAACTGTTAGTGGATCTTTACCTAACTTATGCTTTGGTAATGAAGCATTTTTTAGCATCACTGTTGCAGAAGTATGCTTGAATTTAGCTTGATGAATAACAAAAGATAAGTCTTGATTTTGAGCTGGCGTCCAAGTAACACCATTTTGAGAATAAAATAAACTTCCAAGATCAGGTTGCTTTTGTACTCTTCTTTCAGTAGAGCCAAATAAGAAATCATTTATTTCAGCTATATAAATCTGGTAGTCTTTTGAATCAGCAATAACTACTAACGCATAATCTTCTTGACCATTAAGAAAAACTGGTTCGTCAAATTCAAAAGAAGTTGCTGTTAAAGCAGGACCTGCCGTATCAACGTTAATGCTACTTGAAGGTAACACCTTTATTGTACCTGGTATAATTTTAGTTGATGATGGAAATCCATTGATCATCGGTCTTATTTGAATTTGTACCGGTAACGCACTGTCTTTTGCTCCAAAGAAAAGATCTACTTTTGTACAATAAATTCCACTAGCAGCATTTATATAGAAAGACTGAGCTATTGGTTGTTTATTAAGTTGATAGCCTTTTGATGTTAATGCCATTATGTACCTCTCTTATTAGAATTTTTCACAATATTACCTGCCACATAAACTATTGGATGTATTATCTTACAGAATATATTACCTATTATACTGTCTTTAGTTTTGCCTTTAGTTAATATATGTTTCAAGTGTTCTGTACGCTTTTTAGCTAGATATGCGCCTAATCCGGTTAAAGTGGTACTTTTTTTCATGCCAGTAACGTATGGTTTAAATAACCAATGATAGCCTTTTTCATGTAAAGGACTTAAATACTTTTTCTGATATACGTACCAGATCCTCATAGCTTTAGCCCAATCTTCTAGTTGAGTTTGTCTATACATTTCAGTACAGACAATTCCTTTACCGCCAGTATCAGTGCTATCAGCAACTGGATCATCACCTACTAATGAACCACCTGCATTTGCAGCTGCCATATTACCAGTTATTGAAGCTGCTGTTTCACTCCAACTATTGTTTGTACTGTTACTATAAGTACCACCACCTTTATGTGTGTTCTCACTTATAGTAGTTCCTTTTCCATGATCAGTATCTCCTCCATCATCGTTGTGATGTGTTTGATACTTAGCATTATCTCTTAATCTTATACCTTGAACTCCTAATACGCGTGTAGACTTATAAGTAGGTTCTAAGGTATCTAAATAACCTGTTGCAGTATAAGAAGCTTTTGCTATACATGCTGCATCGATTTCTTTATTAGCACTAATATCAAGTATCTTAAACTCTCTAGTTCCAACTCTAAATTTTGTAGTGTCGTTATTTGGGACAATAAATGATCCAGATATTGATCCATTAGCGTCAGTGGTTAAAGTAGAAGATACGCTAGGATGCGCTGTTAAACCGTTCAGCGTATTACCAAAATCTGAGTCTCCATCTGAGTAAAATTGAAATGTCTCATTTTTTGTAAAATTAGAAATATCGACTCCATCAAAGAAAGGAAACACGCGTGTACTTGGCCTTAATCCTTCTGCTTTAAAGAATACTTTTCTTGATCTCATAAATGGTAAGAGAGCGGTTTGTATTACTCTGTCTTCTATAAATTCCGTAACAGTTTCATCACTTACAATTTTATTTACTGTACCTGAAATTGTATTTGTTTTACTTCCAACTACTAAATTTTCTGTAGGCACTCCACCCCAGTTCCAAGACCAATTGTCCCAGTTATACGCTTGTATTGGGCTTAATCGAGTACCACCTGTTAAAGTTCTATTTGCAACTTTTACGCAATCTCGCCATTCATCTGAAGCAGGAGATAGTGTAGCTATTCCTTCATAAATTACAACATTGAAAGGATTTATTCTGATAGATTTAGTCGCTAAGTTTTGATTAATATAAGGTGTTTCATCATATGCTATGTATACGTTATCGCCTTTACGAATAGCATTAGTTGATGTTGCTGAATCATATAGTAGCCTTATATTATTTTCAGTGAAAGTTGGTCTTATCAAATTGTTAACAGGATCTAGCGCTGCTCTATATTCAAGGACACCGCCTGATAAGTCAGAAAAAGTATGATCTACAAAATTATCAACAACAAATCCTGACTTTGTTCTATCATTTCCTGCAGAATCTAACACTTGAAAATGTTTAGTATCAACCTCTAAAGCACTAAGTGAAGCAAATTCTTCTAATTTATCAAGTCTTCTTTCTAAAAAGCCAATATCTTTCATTGTAAAACGTTTATGCTCTATCTTTTTCATTACAATATCAGAATCGTTTAAGGTATTAGCTCCAAGTTTCATGTCATATAAACCTAGTGTGCCATCAGGTTTTTGTGGCATGCTTGGACTAAATGATGATTGACCAAAAATAAATCTTATTATTCCTTCTTTGTCAATAACAAGTTTTGCTGCTTTGGCTAAAAAATATGTTATGTCTGCAGTCACAAGAGAAGTTGGTTGTGGCAATTCAATCGCTCGAGCTCCTAATCCAGAATTAGAAAATTCTCCAGCAGAATCCATCACTGATCTAAAATCTAAATAGTTATAGAGTCTTACGCTATTACCGTTTGAAAACCTATACTTAGGTATTTGATCGTATGTTACTTGACCAGTGTAAGAGTTTACTGCAAAGAAATCGCCTGATACTCCATGATTAAAGTGTCTATAATTTACAAATATGCTACCTGAAGGTGCTGATTGACCGCTTTTTAACAAAAGCCTTCCAAGAGCATAATGATTATCTCTTTGACCGTTATCAAGAGTAAATCTGTTAGCATAACTAATATTACTATCGCCACCTTTTAATATATCTTGTACGTCAAAAATATCAGCTTTATTTAGTGGTAAGAATTTTTGTCCATTACCATCTGAATCAATACTAACTGTAATTGCTTTTTGAGCTATTGTTTTAGTTTTTATTGATGCCTGACTCTTATTTACATAACCAAGTATTTCAACTGCCTGACTCGCTGGTAAACCTGTTAAAGTGGCAGATGTACTTCCTGTTCCTGATATACTTGCATTTAAGTAAACATCACTATCGGTTCCTACTATCCAATCGTCTGTATTTGTGAATGTTTCGCCTGTGGCAGAAAGAGATATAGATGCTTGTCCGGATCCATTTGATGTAGCAGTAAAACGTCTTTGCGCAGCAAAAGATATATCAGTTAAAGATTGAGCTCTTGGTCGAGGTAAAGCAAACAACGATGTATTATTGTTTGCTTCTTTTAATACAGCTTTACTACTTTCTAATGTAGGCCTAAAATAACTTGAAGTGCTAGTGCCAATACTTTTAACGCTTCTAAAAGCAGAACCACTATTCATTTGTACATCAAATAGGTGGTACCTTAGTTTAGTGCCGTCCTCATTTATTGCTTTTACTCTAGCGCTACCAATGGTATTACCGGTATAATCTAGACCATCTTTTAAATCTAATTTTTCAAACACATTAATATTAGGTATTCCAAAGGAAGCAGAATCGCCAAAAGTTCCGTTGTCTACAAAAACATAATTACCAAAATCTGTTCCAACAACATCATTATTAATTATTGTTGTATCTGTAGCTTTAGGTATTCTTAAAGTAGTTGGAAAATCTCGAGCTGCTCTAAAACCATCAACAACTGCAGTTCCCGGACTTACTTCAAGATTTAAGTGTGTAGTTGCCGAATCTAAGTCAAATTTTGCTGTAAATGGCTTTACAAAATAGTCTCCTGAGTTCTCAAAAATTCTTCTAGCTACAACTTTATTAGGAACATCGTATGAATTTCTTTCATCAACCGCACTATAAATCACACCATCTTTAACAGTTGCAATATGAATAAAGTTTTCATCTGAATCAACATCAGTATCTTCAACTATAGTTAATTCAATCTTATAACGATCAGCGCCAGGCGCAGTAAGATTTGGAGAAGCTCCTTGATTATCAAATAAAGTATTGTCGTCAATTGATGTAACGACAGTTTCAATTGCTTTAAATCCTACGTTAGTATCTACTGTATCACTATATTTTGATATAATCTTTGATTGATCTAGCGTAAATACAAAATGGCCACGTGCATAATATATTCCAGATAATAATGTTATAAGAATACCGACGCCAGTCGCAGGATTGGTTAACGTGTTTGTAGTTTGAACTGTAAGAGTAATGGATCCGTTGTTTACGTCTTCACCAGCAGTCATACGTATCGTACTAGTACCAGCGGATCCAGCGCTTGTATTAGTATATTGGACGTATAAAGTTGCAGGATCTGATCCTGTAGCCGCGACTACTTGTAATACCTTTACTATAACACCTGAAGTTTGTCCTGTAAATGATGTTCCAATTAAAACAGATGTATCAGTTGGAAGAGCGTTTGTAGTAGTATTAAGTTTAATAAACTCATACTTTTGATTAATCGTGGCACCACCAGGTTTTACTACGGCGCCTTCTTTAAATATATTGTTACCAAATCTTGCTATTTGCTCTTGTAATATCGTCTGTAACTGTGTCAGCTCTCGAGCTTGTACAGCTTTACCTGAGTTAAAAAGTATCTTGTGAAAACCTGAACTATCAGAAAAGTCATCTTTAAATGTGTCTGTAAATATTGATTTTGATAATGTTGTCGCCATGTTAAATCCTTAAAGTGTTATTACAACTTTTATGTCTTCTGTCTGGTTTGCAGATCGTGTTACTGGTGCTCTATTTTCTATATATATTATTTGACCAGAAAGTTTGTTAGCGTCATCTTTTGTGAAAGCATCACTATCAGCATCCACTCCAGCTGCAACTAATGTTCCGGTTTGACCACCACCTGTGATTGCTTCACCTTCTTGAAAAGGTTTAAATCCTGTAGCTTCTGATTGATGAAAATAAAGCCTATCACTATCAACTTCGTCTACTAACGCTTGTGCTCCACTTGCGCCACCTGTTATAGTCGCATCTAAAAATCCTGTTGCTGCAGTTGCTTGTAATTTTAAAAAATTTACAACCTTACCAGAAGCGTTATCAAAGTCAGATACCGCGCCAGGGACAGCAGAGTCTGTGTGTTCTTTAGGGTTTCTCATGAGACCAACCTGTCTAAAGTCTTGTCCTACTATGAAATTACTATCTTCAATACCGTTTGGTTTTGCGTTAAACATTAAAGAAGTTGATTTTAATTCGTCTCGAGGATCTGCTCCCATTCCGTCTGGTGGTCCAAGTATCGCACGAGCTGTCGCATTACTTCCACCGCCACCTGTTATTGAAACACTGGCAAAGTTATATCCTTGACCCATAGTCATTGCACTATCTGTACTTGAATCTAATTCTATCTTAACGATAGCTCCACCGCTTACTGAAGCCGAAGCGGCGGCTCTGACACCGTCACCTTCTATTGTTATCGTTGGTGTTGACGTATAACCTGTACCAGCTTCTGTCACAGCAATTCCTATAATTTGACCAGGAACCGCAGAGTCTTGTACGAAAGCTTGCTGAACTTCTAGCGTCGATAATCCAGCGCCAGCAGCAGAATCTAAAACTTTTTCTATAGGTACAAAGTTTGATGATAAAAATTTGCTTGATCTCGCGGCGCTTAAACTAAATAGAAATTTCCATACGTAACCATCAGCGGTTTTAAATGGTTTAGCAACAGTGCCTGTTGGTTTTACTGTGGATGCGTTTGCTGTACCAGTCGCGCTCTTCCCTTGCTGTAAACATATATAAACTTGATTATCTTCTGTTAGAACATAGTAACTATTTGTAGCTGGTATACTAGTGAAGTTATCATCGTATGCATTATAGAAAGCACCAGATGCCCAATTATATCTTGGAATAACGTAACTTAAATCAGTTGCAGATTTTATTGATTGTAATCCAGCTCTAAAGTTTCTTATGGTTCTAGGTGCGTCAATCGGATCAGGAACAGTTTCTGATGCGTCCCATTGTTCTGATCTGCCTATACCTATATAATATCTTGCAGTGGCAAGCCTTGATTCATCAAACACAGTTTGTGTAAGTTGTTTTTTAAATGTGTCTGTAATTATTGCTGACATATTCTATTCCTTATGATACCGTTACTTCGCCTTGGTTACCTACTAAGAACCAATTAGTTCCATCCCAAATACAGGTACAACCATCATTTTGTGCTAATACAAACTTAGTGCCTTGAGCAAAACTTGCTGGTGTAACATGCATTGCACCTGCACCTTTATTTGTAAAAATTTTATATTCACCTACTGTTGTTCCATTAGCTAATGATACATCTAGTTGAGAACCTTTATTTCCTATTATTAAAGTTGCTGCTGTACTTGCCGCACCATTTGCAGTTATAGTTGAAGAGCTAAAAGCTGCCTTATTCAATTCTACCGAACCTGTACCTTTAGGTGTCATTATAATATTTAAATTAGCTCCACTTCCTGTTGCAGAAAGTGTAGGACCAGTAGTTGACGCGCCGTTTGCTATCGTTAATTCATTAACAGCACTTCCTGTAGTTGTGAATTTAATAAATTCGTTTGCATTAGCATCATTTAAAGAAGTACCTATGACTGGTGTATTTATTATTGGTGATGTTAATGTTTTATTAGTAAGAGTCTGTGCACCTGCAATTGTCGCAATTGTTCCTGCTCCACTTGGTACGTTAATCGTACCACCGTTTGATATTGACGCTATGACTGGTGTTGTGAGTGTTTTGTTAGTTAACGTTTGAGTTGCTGTCGTAGTGATAATAGTACCAGCAGAATCTGGTAAAGTAATAGTTGTATCGGCTGTTACGTTACTTGCAATTAACTTAGTTTCATGTGAATCTGTGCTTGTGCCTTCAAATATTATTGCGCCGTTACCGCCAGAATCTTTTAGTATTACTTGACTTGTTAAGGTACTACTGTCACCTCCAAGCTGTGTATATATTTCTTGAAAGTTTTGATTAATTTTGGAACCAGCAGATCTTAAAGTATCTCCGGTACCATCATTTGCAGATGAGCCTATATTTATATTTTGTCTTGTCATTTTTTAATCCTAATAAGTCTATTTATACTAGAAAGTTGAGTCACTTAAATATCTTGTGAACATATCGTTGTCCATTGTTTCAGTTATCAATGAGAAGTCTGGCCTTGCAGCTCCGGCACTATCACCAACATCACTATCATCAAACTTAAATGAATTTACTCCCATTAATTCTTGTACGTTATGATAAGTCGTATTTAACTGAGATAACGTAAAACCTTGATAAGCGCTTATAAGATCAGTTAAATCTGTTCTTACTTGAGCAGTACTTCCACCAAATCCTGTTTGTAGGACTGTAAATTGTCTAAACGGTAACGAGAATACTGCAGATGCTTCTGATAAGATCGTAGGACCGGTTGCTGAGTCAGCAATAGATAATGGTGCTGTTAATGTTATAACACCTTCGGCATCTGTTACAACTTGACCTTCATAATAAAATCCAGCTGGATGTACAAATTTTTTATATAAAGCATTCCAATTACTTATGTCTGTATTGGTATTTATTCTTAAACCAAATGTTTGAAACACTCTATTATTTTGTATAAACTTTAAAGAATCTACACCTATCGTACTTGCAGAATCACCAATCGTAAACATTGACTCTTTACCATATTCAACTTCTGCAGTTTGCTGAAAGAATAAGCGAAAGAATTCTTCTGTTGAAAACCTTGTACCTTTTTGTCTTAAAAATTGTGCAAGTCTTCTTAAGCCAAACCTAGCATCAGAAAAGTTACCAGTTGTTTCTAATCCACCAGCCAGTTCTGGAACGTATTGCTCCATAAGACTAGTTGGCATTTCTCCAATATCTTTTGTAACATACATTTGTTTTAAGTCATCACCAAATGCATGTGTGGCATCTGCAGAATCTAAGAACTCATAATATTTTTCTAAGAACGTAACAAGCTTAGGAAACTCACTAGTAAAATATTCAGGTAAAGATTCTCTTACTTTTCTAACTTGAAAGTTTTTAAGTCGTCTTTTACTTTGAAAGTCTATTGCCATTATATACTAACCTGTGTATTTTGAAAATCTAGTAAAGCTCTTGATGTCGATAAATCAGTATCAATATCTAACACATAATTTCTTAAAGGTCTTACTGTGTTTTGATTTGCTGGAGTAACTTTGATATCAATTTGTGTACCGTTAAAACCACTAGGCTTGAATCCTACTAGTGTTACGACTCCTGTTGAAGATTCATAAGATCCTACATTATCTATTTCAACTGTTCCATCGACTGTTATTACTTGTAATTTATTTGAACCTAGCTTATTTCTTATAAAGCACGTTTTGTTATTAAGAGTAAAGTTAGTAGTTGTTATAGTGTAAGTTGAGTTATCAGGCACTGCTAAAATTACTGGAAAAGTTATTTTATATTGTAAAGAAGTATTGACTGTAGGAATAAATCCTTGCATCAGTTGTACTTCCATTTTTGAGTTTAGTATTGCTGGATCAAGTGCGTCAATAAGAGTTAATATGTTTGATCTTCTAAAAACTTTATTAAATCTCTTTAGGCTAGTCGAGAAAAAGTTATTAATAGTATTTTGAACTTGCGTCTGCATGGCTTGTGAAGTTAAACTTGTAAGATCTGGATCTAAGTTAAAAGTCGTACTTAAAATCATATTTGATGTTATTGGATCAACAAAATCTGTAGTGATTGACATTATGGCAAGATTATCTGTAAGCTCTGTTGTAATTCTGTCTTTAACTGTTTGTTGAGTATCAAGTGTGATGCCATCTTTAAATTTTAAACCAATAAAAACTTTACCAAATACTTGTGGAACGTTATCGTTTCCACCGAATGATGTTACGTCATCTACAAATGAACCAAACTTTGTTAATATCTGAGCTCTATAATCTTCTGCAGTAACGAGTCTTCTTTGTGACGAGAAAGCTATAGGCGCGTTTTGTCTTATTGACTCGATGCTTTCTTTAAAAGATCCACCAGCAGAAGCTGATTCTGTTGCAGTTGTAACGTTATATTGAACACCATTCACTGTAACTATCGCTTCTGTTGAAAATGTTGTCGCGCTATTTGCTGTACTTCCACCTGTTGATAAGTAATCGATAATTATTTTATTTCCAGCTTTAGGAGCTAGACCTGTAGATATACCATCACCAAAAACTATTTCATAAAAACCATTTGGAGTTTCTTTTATCTGATAAAAAGCAGACTCATTTGTTATTCTAATTCCATCAACTATATTTAAATAAGTCGTAAAAGTTGTTGCAGAAGTCGTAGGAAATACTCTTACTCTTATCGTACTCGTATCCATTGTTATATCAGGTATTACATAGATTTGCGTATCAGTTGTATCGCCTACAAAGAACGTCTTTGTTTTTTCTGTGCCTTCAAAAACTGGTATGGCAGTTGCGCCATCAGCGTTTAAAAATTGATATGTTCCGTTTCCGTCATCGCTTCCTACAAAGTTTTCTCTCGTTTGAAACGTATATGATACTCCATCTACTGAAGATGTGAATGTGGTACCTCGAGGTAAAGTAATAGCAGTAGGTCTGTTTGTTCCACCTACAAGTACGGATAAGTTTAAAGCAGCTTGAGCAGATGTAAAAGAAGTTGGTACGTAGCCCAAACCTTCGGCAAGAGCAACTACTGAACTTCGAAGTTGGGCTGTATTAATAAATGATTCGTTTAGCGCAAAGTTAGCAGTCAATCCGTTGAAGTGTGTATTATATGCTAATACATCTAATATGTTACTTAAACCTGATGCTTCAAAATCATAGTCTTGAAATTCTGTTTGTTGCTTTAAAAAGTCTTTTAATCTACCTTTGATTGTATCAAAATCTAATTGCGTTGATTTAATTGTTGTAGCCATTATCTTAACCTCGTTAGATTTAACTCTGTAGTTACAGTTTCATTTGTATTAACAACTCTAAATGTAACCGTAACTTTAACTTCATGAGAATCATCACGTAATTCGGTAGACACATTTAAAACAATTGCTCTTGGTTCAAATATTTTTATTGTTTGTATTATTTGTTCTTTAATTTCTTGATTATCAAAGTCGGTATTCAATCCAAACAATAAGGCGTTTAAATTACCACCATAACGAGGTAAAAAAGGTTTTTCAGCAAAGTTTGTTAATAATATATTTTTTACTGCTTGCTTTACAGCAGCACCGTGTTCTTTTTTAAATATATCACCAGAAACTTTTTTAGCAAAAGACAGATCTATATCTTTCGAAAATTTCGTTTTCGAAGTTATAACCTGACCGGAACTAATGTTTCCGTCTTCTACTGCAAAAGCTCTTACTGGCATTTAAATTCCTTTTTGTTATTTATACTGTTTATTAGTTAGTTCTTAACACTTCTATAAGTTCATTTGTAGCTTGAGTGATGTTATTATATCTTGTTTCAAAGTTATTTTTATAAGTAACAGTGTACGGAGGAGTTATCTCTGGCATCGTAATTATAATTTGTACGTTTAAAGAATCATCCGGATTAAAATTGTCATAATCTAAAATCATCTTTTCATAATTTAAATTATCTTTAAAATAAACTGCTAAGTCAAAAGTTTTTTCTACCGCCATCTCACCCTTGTTGTTAATTAATTCATATACGACTGTTCTTCCTCTTGACATTAAATAATTTATTCCATCGCTTACATCTAAATTTTCTCCAGATTCTGCTCTGTACAGTCCTTCAATAGGTACTAACCTGAAGTTTTTAAATTGTAGAGGTGCTGAACTTGAATTAATTAATTTTAAAACATCTGCATGTAATACGTATTGTTTTGCTAATCTTAATCTTTCATTATCATCTAAGATATGTGTTAAAGTAACAGGATCGCCATGAGCACTTACAAATTTAGCCATGCTTATACCGGGTGCAAGTCGAGTTCTGTTAGTTATAGGATTGCCTACAGAAACTTGATTAACAGGATTAAATTTTGGATCAACATAATAGTCGGTTCTTACGTCTGTTATTTTATTAGACTTATAAAGCTTAGTTGGATTTTTAGATCTACCAAACGGTTTACCGCCTCTTACAGCAACTTTATCTTTACCAACTGTTCTTCCAAGAGCAGCAGGACTCAGCCTTGAAACATGTGGAGATAACGTTCCATCAGCTATACATGCTCCAATAAAAACTTGATTACGCGCATTATTAGGATCTCTAAGTTTTGATCTTATTTGTACAGTATTTAAATCTGTGTTAGAAACACCACCATAATGTTCTAATCTATTTAATTGATTAAATAATGCTTTGTCATCATCTATTGATACTCTTTTAATTGCAACTGTAGAATTTTCAAGTGCACTGTTCATGAGAGAAGCTGTTGGTTTCTGTGTGTCAGAATCTGCAGCCTCTGTAAAAGTTACTGATGCTTGTGCACTTCCTGCTGCTGGACCTACTGCAGCTGTGGCTGCTTTGCCAGCAGTGTTAGCATTACCGGACAAGTTACCATTAAACGTTGGAGCAGTCATACCAACACTTGCTATAACTCCTTGTGAGGCGTGTACTGATGTTGCATTGACTCTTGGTATGTGTGCTGTATGCGCATACATAACAATGTTTTCACCACCTATTGTTCCACTATCTGCTATTACTGCTAATGATGATGAAGCAACATTAATACTTTTAGATGTATATGTTATTTCTTTCTCAGCCGTCATAAACAAAGTTCCACCTGTATTATTATTTTGATCCTCGCCTACAAATGAACCCTTTGCTCTTTTAATTATTTCGTTACTGTTGCCATGAATAAAATTCATAACATCACCACCAATTGTTTCTGATTTACCACCAAGAACTTGTACTTCTTTACTACCACCTATGTCTTGTATATAACCTCGTTTAACTGTTTGTTCTACGTCACCGTCAACTTTAACGTTAAAGTCTCCACCGACTTCTACGTCAAAATCGCCAGAAACTTTTAATTTTAAGTTACCATTATAATGAAGCTCTCCATCGCCATCGACTATAACTTTTTCATCGTGTGCAGTGACTCGAACTGTGTTGTTTGTAGATCCATAAACCATAGTTCCATCTGCACGCATTTCGACACCAGAGCCAGACTTATGTCTTATCATAATTCTTTCACCACCTGGTGTGTCATCATATTCAACAATATGGCCTGACGCCGTTTCTTTAACTTGACTGTTAGGATAAGAGCTTACTGGTTCTTTTTTTATATCTAGATCAATATCTACTGAAGCACCACCAAGTTCTACATTGACTCTTTTGGTGCCTCTTGCTATATTATTGACAGAAGAAGCTTCTTCATATTCTAATCTTGGAAATACGCCTTCAGGATCACTCTTACCATTATCTCGTTGTTTAAGAGAATTAGCTTCGGCTTGTGATATATTAAAATTTTTCTCTGTTCTTTTTGCCATTAAAATATACTCTTAACTTTCTTAGCTAGATCTAATGAACCTATTTTTGCAGACTTCATAAAACCTTCAACTTTTCCTATGTTTGCATCTTTTATAGCTGTCTTTGTATTTATATTTAGATCAGCAAAGCCTTTTTCTGCAGCCGCGAAAGACTTAGTAGAGGCTGCTGCTATATCAGATTCAATATCAATTTTACCTGTTTTAATATCGTCCATAACATTACTAATATTAGAAAGTTCAGCGTCAATATCAGCTTCTATTTCTGCGCCTGTTTTAGGATCTTTAGTTTCAAATGCCTTCGTAATCGAAGTAGGGTTAGTCGTGTTAACTTTTGTTTGTAATTGTGTTACTGATTGTTTTGCTATGACATCCTTCGAAGGCTTGATTATTGCTAGTGTTTTTCTGTCTACTGTACTATTTTCTTCTGAACTTGGATCTTCTATAATTTTAAATTCTTTATCAAATTTATCTCTAAAAGCGCCAACATCAAATCCTGGTCCATTTAAGCTTGGATCAATCTCATTATCACCAAACACGTTAAGACCTGGTAATACCTTATACATTCTTTCTAATAATTCTTCAAACGTTCTTAATTGTTCGGCGTTAACAGGATTTGTTCCCCCAGCAACAAACGTTAATTCTAATCCTGTTTTGGAATATGGATCTCTATCAGGCGCACGTGTTTTACCTAGTGGTCTTCCTCTTTGTATTCTGCCGTCTGTTAAAATTAAATAATGCGCTTGTATACCATATAAGTCAGAAAGTCCTACGTCATTCATCAGTGCGTTAGCTCTTCCTGTCGCTACTGTAGCAGATAATCCGGACGCAAGGCCTTGTTCTATTAAAAATTCTTTATCATCTTTTAATTCTATTGCTTGTAATTTTTCAACATTCATTTGATCTGGTCCGCCATATAGTTCATCACCAGTAAAACCAACTACTAAAAACCCTATGGCTTCATCTGTTAGAGTGTTAACTCTACTACTATTAGCGAGTTCATCAACTAATTCATCGACTGTATCTAAGAATTCAAACTTATGATTGTTACTTGCTGCACCTTTAAAAGTTGTAGGACTTGAAGAAACAATAGTAGGTGTTGGAGGTTTCACGTTAGTAGTTAAAGTGCCTTTAGGAATAAACTTTCCTACGTTTGTATCAAGAGAGACTAAACCAGTTTGGTCATCTAGACCCTCTATTAAATTTGGTACGCTTTTACCTTCTGGTATAACTACGCCTTTTGCTGTTCCAGCTAGAGTTTCACCAACACTTGGCAGTTCACCTTTTGCTATATTTAATAGTTTTCCAATACCGTGTGGTAAAGCATTTGCGCCAGATCTACCAGCACCCGGAATAAGTCCTGCTGGATCAAGATCAAAACCAGCAAAATTAGTTTCTCTAAGATTTTTACTTACTTCTTGTTTTACACCTTGATTTACGTTATCTGCTGGTGTCTTACCTAATGATTTATCTGATATGGCTTCTTTAGCAGTTTGTAAAACTTTTGGTGTTATTGTGGCTGGTAATACTTTTTCAGTTTCTTTTTTTATTTTTTGATTCGGTAGAGTCGTATGTTTTTTAAGTACGTTAAATATAGATGCAGCACTTCCAAAAGAAAACACAGCTTTATTTAAATTTCCACTAGACTTCATATTTTGTTTTTTAAGTAACCCAGTTAATTGAGTCACACTAGCGTCTATCTTATCTGCAGATCCATCTGCAGCACCAGCTTGAAGCTGAACGACTCTAACTCTATTTGAAAAATCAGCTGTTGGTTTTGCGCCTGCTTGTAAACTCTTCATACCATTTTTTATTTCGCCAGCATTATTAAATGAACTCATGTTAGCAACAACATTTTTCATTTTTTCACTTTCAGCAATACCCTTCAAATCAGCGCCTATTCCTGCTAGCGCAACTTTTCTAAACTCTATCATTTCAGGCGTCGCTTGAGCATTAAACTCAGCTTCAGTTATTTCTCTAATAAATTGAACTGCAATAAACTCTTGTCTACCTACTAAAAGTTGTATTGATGTTCCATTAAATATAAATCTTTCTTTCGATAATTTTTGTGAAAGAGCGTTAGGATTGTTTGCTGCCTGTCTACTCTTCTTAACTCTTACTTCAATAAGTTCTTTTACTTTTAAACTAGTTGCAAACGTAAAGACAACACCGTTAAAAGTACTGCCTCTTCCGTCATTACCAACTTGTGATTTTATTTGAATAGTAGAAGTACTCATTCTTCTGGCTCCTGTCCACCAATTCCTAATTTATTAAATGTTTCTTGAGCGAATGCGATTCTTTGTTTTGTATGTGCTAGTGCTTTGTTTGGTCTTTCGTATTTATCTTGAAAAACAACAGTAGCTTCTTCTACTGTTTCAGCATTTCGAAGAGGACCTAAACCTAGAAAAGATGATGTTTCTAATTCAAATTTTACAAACCTTAATTGCGCTTCAATAGTATTATAATTTAAACCTATCCTTGCAGAATAATCAACAAGTTTTTTAAATCTTTCACCTGCTGCTTTTGCTGGATTCCATTGTGCTATACCAAAAGAATTTTCGTCTTGAAAACCGGATCTTGCTAAAGGATTTATGTCTCCACCGTTTGCAGTTGCTGCTGATTCTACACAAAAGTTTCCGATCATACCACAAGCTTGTTCAGGCGTAAAAAAACCACCAACAGGAGATATAAAAAAGTTAAATGCTTTTTCAATATTTGTGTTTCCATCTAATTGTAAGTTATCGGTAGTTGCGGGTTGATTAACATCGTTTCTTAATGATTCTAACTTTGGAATCGAACCTAATACTAAAGGCAGTTGAGAATCTTTACCATCTAAAAAGACGCCAAAGACTTGAGCTCTATTTTTAAGTCTTGAGTTTCCACCTAGTCCTGAGCTACCATCTTCAGTAACAGGTATGTTAACCTGCGCCCATGGTAAATCATTATCAGGTATGTCGATAGTATTTTCTGTATGAATACCGTGTATTCTAACTTTAACTCTATCAAGCTGTAAAGGATCGTTTATATTTACAACGACGCCTATAAACCATCTAAAATTATCACCGTAATAATCTTGCATTATAATTTTGTCTCCACGCCTAAACTAGCTATCTTTCCAAGTAATAAAGTTGATACAGCTTTTTCACTGAAAAAAGAATGATTTGCACCCATTATAATATAGTCTCCAGATTTTTTTAAATCAAACACAGGTCTGTTTTCGTCTGTATTTGCATTCGTATCTAAGAAAGCTACTCTTATTGCTTTACCTAAAGTATAGTTTGCGTCACCACTTAAAAACTCTCTTGACTTTACTGTTATCGACAAAGGAGATTTAGTAAGAAAGTTTTTTAAAGCAGCTTGTTTAATTTTTTTGTTTTGATTACCTTTAACGGTTTCGTCGTTATAACTTTTAAATACGGTGTTTAAATTATTGTACGCACCGGTAGAACTTATTGATGATATTACTTTTGAATCATAGTCTGCTATGTTTTTATCCTTGACTTTAAATTCGTTAGAAAACGCGTATCTACTATTATCACCACCTAATAGATTCTTTTTAACTACCTCTTTAAATAAGTCATCAACATTAAAATGAATAGACTCGCTTATACCATTAAGCGTGTCATAAAATACATTCTTTGATCCTATATTACCTGACTGTATAAGCTTAACTAAATTTTCTGATGACTCATACTTAAAGTCATCAATAGTATAATACTTTACGTTTGACGTACCAATGTTAGAACTAGGTGCATAAACATACGGATTCTCTAAGTTTTGAACAACTTGCGATAACATCTTATCGAGATCTCTTATAACAATATTATCAATTCCTAAGGGAGAATAAACAAAAAACGGAAAGCCACTTGATGTCGTAGATCTTTTTCTAAGCCACATAGCAGCTTCAATTGGATGCATGTTTGGTATCACAACTTTCATATCTTGTATGGAATCAGAACCATCAACCATAGCTTTTTTTGAAAGGTTAGCATTAATTATTTTTTCTATTATTGAAGTAGGAGAGCCAGTGTATGACTTATTAACATTTTGAACTATTGATTCAAACATATGATATTCAGTACAATGTAGTACTACGTTTTCTCTTCTTTCTTCTATTTTTTCTGTCTTTACGATTTTATCAATTACAAATTCTTTTTTAATTTCGTTACCAGTATCTACTTCTTCTGTTTCAACTAATCTTATTGTAAGTTTTTCTCCACCTTGGAAGTCAAAATCTTGAACGACATTTTCTTCATCTGCGAAAGATATAGTCATAGTTAAGTATGGCTTTTCAATGTGTTCATATATCTTCATGGCATTAACTAATCTGGCAATATCAACGCCAGTGATTGCTCTATCAGACGTTATTAATGCTTCAATTAAATGATATTCTGATGATTGTTCAGCAGTTGCTGTACTCATGTTAGCCTCTTATAGCTTTTTTGAAACTAGAAGATAAAGTGCTTATAAGCTCTGGTCTTATTACAGTAATTTGTCTTAAGTTTTCATTAACAGCAAAATAAACGTCTTCATGCGTCTTTTCAGTAAGAGACGCACCGGGCCCTACAGTAAAATCAATATCAACTATGTTATTACTACCATCGACATAATGACTTGCTGACTGAAATTCTTTTGTACTTGAAACAGAAACTAATGATTCAGAAGTTCCAGTGCTATTTGTAGATGATAGTGTTTCACCACTACCAGTAAAATTTTGCGTTCCTTCAATAATTATTTGTCCTAGGTCAATATTTCTTTTTATAATCTTGCCAGTAGCGCCTGAAGTATTTCCAGTTACTGTTTGACCAACTTTAAATTTAGTAACTAAAGCGCTGTCTCTTGTTGTAAGTGTAGTGTTAGGAAATGCTTTTTTCATATATTCTTCAAACTCGTGTCTTATAAGAGGCCACCCTTGTTCTCTTATATCATCATTTAATAAATAAAAAGTCCAGTAATGTAAGGGTGTATCGTATAATATCTGAGATACTTGATCTGGTCTGAATCCTTCTTGTATTGTAAATGAATTTAAAAAAGTTATATCATTTTTAATTCCATCTATAACGTCAGCGAATATTGAAATATTTTGAAATACTGTTTGATCAACTTCATCGCCAAATTTATAAGATACGTCTTGAAATTCATTAAAATATAACATTAAAAACCTGCCTTAATATCGTCTTGATCGAGTGTTTGATTTTCTACAAAACTAAGAGTTAAATCTACTTCATTTGGTTTACCGTCAACTTTAAATGCACCGCCGGTAGGATTTACCGTGTGACTCATGTTTCTAAGATAACAAACTTTTAACTTTGGTAAGTTTGCATTTTCAACACCTTTAAAGTTAAATCTTATTTTAAAAGCGTTTGGAAAGTTAAATCCAAGTTTTGCTTCAACATTAAGACTTCCAATAGGTACATCAAACGCTCTTGGATATAATTCTGTTCTAAATAACTTTATTATATCTTGTATGTTTCTTGCTTCTTGCGGAGAAGTTGCTATCATTTTAAATTGAAAAGTAAATTCTCTAACGTTAACACCATTAAATAAAGTTCTTATATTAGGATTCACTGTCATTTTTGTAATATTACTTACAGCTGGTAATGCACTTGATCTAAATCTATTCGTGGCTCTAGTTGCAGTAAATCTTGCTAGTTCTGTACCCATAGGACCAATATCAATATCTTTACTTAAAACAGCATTAGCAGCAGCTTTTGCGTCATCGACTATAGTTTGAGCGACTGCAGAAAGGCCGCTACCTCCACCGGCTATAGCTTGTTCGGCTGCAGCACCTGTAGCACCTATTCCTACACTTTGATATTGCACACCATCAACAAACGTTTGTGATAGCGGGAAAAACATTTTAACATTTGGTGCACCGTTCTTAGGAAAAAAGTCCATAGCACTTATTGTATTGTCAACTTTTTTTAATTGACTTGTTTCAGCTTTGCTGTCTCTTTTTGCCATAAAATTTAACGCAGCGGCATCGTCACCGCCAGCGAACCTATCAGGAGCTGCGGCAGTATCTGATACAAAAGTCGTTGCTTGATTAGTCGCTCCTAAAAATTGGCTGTTAGCATCATCTGACATTTGAAAGCCAGGATTCATTGATCCAAAGTCATCGACCATGCCTAGTCCAGCTGCAGCATTACGCGCGTCGTCTTCTTCTTTTAACTTTTGTTTAAGATTATCTTCTTGTTGTTTTAAATGGGATTTTTGAGACTTACCAGGGCTAGCCGATCTAAATTCTTGTATTTGAAAAGATACAGTTGCTGCGTATGCTGGATTACCTTCAATATCAAGTGGATAACTTAATGTTTCTCCACCGCCACCAAATGAAAACATAGATTTTAATAACGAAGAACCTCTTTCAGCTATGTCTTGTAACTGACCTTGAGCGTTTTGCATACTTGTAAAGGCACTTTGTGCATTAGGAGATATTTTTTCACCTAAGGGTCCAACTTTATCGAATATTGACATTGTAATTCCTTATACATATATTAAAGTATTATTGGTTATTTATATGGTTTATTCAGGTCGTTACATAGTTAAAAACAAAACAAAATACAA
>MDTC01057821.1_pt1 | contig 24305 bp, 20 predicted proteins | sample 811181 | NCBI WGS metagenome assembly MDTC01 (sample SAMN05326644, study PRJNA326480) | marine metagenome | isolation source: seawater | place: Pacific Ocean: North | collected 2011
ATTTTCCTACTACCAAATGCTCCGACTTGAAAATCAACAACTATAAAATTTGATTTTCGTATTTTCATTTCTTCTACCTACAATATTCTATTCTACAGTGACGGATTTCGCCAGGTTGCGCGGCTGATCAATGTCTGTGCCTTTCTCGAACGCCGTCAGATAGGCGATGATCTGCACCGGTATGGTCAACAACAGCGGTGCCAGCAGTGGATCAATATTCGGCACGGTGATCACACTCTCGGCGAAATCGACTGCCTTGGCCGCGCGCTCTTCGGTTACAAGGATGATCCGCGCCCCGCGGGCGCTGGCTTCCTGCAGATTGCTTGCGGCTTTACCCATTACCTCATCTGCAGCAAGCAAGGCGATCACGGGCAGCCCCTCTTCAATGAGTGCGATCGGCCCGTGTTTCATCTCGCCCGATGCAAATCCCTCGGCATGGATATAGCTCAGCTCTTTCAGCTTCAGGGCCCCTTCCAGTGCCACCGGAAACAACACATCACGCCCCAGATACAGCGCAGACCGCGCCGATGTCAGCGAATGCGCCAGGGGCCTGATCTCGTCAAACAGGTTCAGTGTTTTGCCGACCAGTGATGGAAGGCCCTGGATATGATCATGCAGTTCGTCACGACGGTCAGTCGATATCGCGCCCCGGGCTTCGGCAAGTGCAATGGCAAAGCTGAGAAGTGCCGTCAGCTGCGCCGTAAAGGCCTTGGTACTGGCAACACCGATTTCAGTGCCGGCGCGTGTCGGCATAACAATATCCGCCTCGCGCGCGATGGTACTGCCATCCACATTGACAAGGCCAATGGTCTGCAGCCCTGAATCGCCTGCATGACGCATCGCCATCAGCGTATCCAGGCTCTCACCAGACTGTGAAATGGCAATGGCTGTGCTGCAGCTGTTGGTAACAGGGTTACGGTAACGATATTCCGATGCGACCTCGCATGTAACCGGCACCCGTGCCAGCGATTCAATCCAGTAACGCGCAACCATGGATGCATAATGGCTAGTACCGGCGGCGAGCATCACAATCCCGGTGATGTCGGCGAGATCGTCACGCGATAGCGGCGATGACAGCTTGCCGTCAACACCGGTCATCGCCGCCAGCGTGTTGGCTATGGCCGCAGGCTGTTCATGGATTTCCTTTTCCATGTAATGGCGGTATCCGCCCTTGTCGACAATGCCAGGGCTGGCAGCCACAATAACCGTTTCACGATTGACCGGTGTGCCCACCTTGTCAAAAACCTCTGCCCCCTCAGGCCGGACAATGGCAAAGTCAAAATCCTTGAGATAAATGATATTGCGCGTGAGATGCGCCAGCGCGGCTGCATCCGATCCAACAAAACTGGCACCATCGCCAAGGCCCACCGCAAGTGGTGAGGCATTGCGCGCAACAATCATCATATCCGGGTGGTCTAAATGCATGGCGGCAAACCCAAAAGTGCCTTCAATACGGGCGATCACATCCGTGCCGGCATCGCGCGGTGACAGCCCCCTATCAAACGCATCCTTGAACAGATGTGCCAGCACTTCTGAATCCGTCTCACTGGAAAAGACATGACCCTTCGCCTCCATCTCCTCGCACAGGGCGGCATGATTTTCGATGATGCCGTTATGTACGATAGCGACCTTTTCATTGGCCACATGTGGATGGGCGTTGCGTTCAGATACACCCCCATGGGTTGCCCAGCGGGTGTGACCAATGCCGGCAGTCCCGGTCAGCGGGCGTTCTGTCATCAACGCCTGAAGATTGACCAGCTTGCCAACCGCCCGATTCATCGAGAATTGGCCATTCTGCTGGGTAACGATCCCAGAACTATCATAGCCGCGATATTCAAGTCGCTTCAGCGAATCTAGAAGCGTTTCACTGCATCCGGCTAGTCCGACTGCTCCAACAATGCCGCACATGCGTCACCTCATTCTGATGCACCAAAGCCGATGCGTGCCAACACCAGTCGGCCCGCTGTCGTCGAGCCCCATTAAAACTAGGCGAACTTAACTGTTGCAAAGGTAAAATATCCAGCGATTTTGTCCAAAAAATGCGTCCTGATAGCCAACGCCACTGGATTTGAGCGCTGATGCCGGCATCACACGAGACGAATGGCACAATAGATTGATGCAACCGGTTGTTTCCGCTTATATAGGCGCATGCAGATGACAGCTATCATTCTTGCCGCTGGCAAGGGCACACGTATGAACTCCACCTTGCCAAAACCGTTGCATGCGGTAGGTGGCAGGCCAATGCTGGCATGGTCCATTGACGCCGCAAAGGCTGCAGGCGCCACTGCGATCATCACAGTCCTTGGGCCGAGCTCAAGTACAATCCAGTCATGGCTGGACGGTGTGCCTTTTGTTATCCAACAACGTCAACTTGGCACAGGCGACGCGGTCGCCGCGGCGCGCGACACGCTTGTCAGCGAAGAAGGTATCGCGCTAGTAATGTTCGCAGACAATCCGCTTGTCAGCTCAGCAACCTTGCAGGATATGGCAAGCCGCGTTCAGGCCGGTGCAAGTATTGCCGTCGGGGCCTTCCATGCAGAAAACCCTGCAGGTTACGGCCGTGTGGTAACAGATGCTGAAGGTGCAGTTTTGCGTATTGTCGAGGACCGTGACGCCAACGCCGCAGAGCGTGATATCACCCTTTGCAATGGCGGGGTTATGGCCGTTCGCACACCATTGCTCTTTGATTTGCTTTCACAGGTAACGAATGACAACGCCAAGGGAGAATATTACCTCACTGACATTACCGGAATTGCCGCGGATTATGGCCACAAGATTGACTGCGCGGTGATTGACCCGACCGAATTTATCGGAGTTGACAGTCGCCATGGCCAAGCCCATGCCGAGGCCGCATTGCAGGCGCGGCTGCGCCATGCCGCGCTGGATGCAGGCGTGACCTTGCAGGCACCAGATACCGTGTTTCTGGCCGCCGATGCCGTCATCGAGCATGATGTGATCATCGAACCGAATGTCATAATAGGCAGTGGTTGCCATATCGGGGAAGGCAGTATCATTCGCGCCTTTTCTCACCTTGAAGGCGCGCGGCTTGGCGCATGCTGTATTGTTGGCCCATACGCGCGATTACGGCCGGGAACCGACGCCGCAGAAGGGGTTAAAATCGGCAATTTCGTCGAAATCAAGAATACCCAGCTCGGTGCGGGCGTAAAGGCCAACCATCTGACATATATCGGCGATGCCGACATCGGGCGTGAGGCGAATATTGGTGCTGGCACCATCACCTGCAACTATGATGGCTTTGGTAAATACCGCACGTTGATTGGCGAAGGTGCCTTTATCGGATCAAATACGGCGCTGGTTGCACCGCTCAGTATTGGCGCCCGCGCCATAGTCGGAGCCGGCAGTACCATTACCAGCAATGTTGGTGATGACAGCATCGCCCTGTCCCGTGCAGACCAGAAGGAACGCAGTGGCGCTGCTACCAGTTTCCGAGAGAAAAAAGCTGCGGAAAAACCCGCCAAAAAGGGCTGACACAATATGGACGCCAGACAGACAACGGAGGCGCTGATCGCTTTACAGGGCTGTCCGGTTCTCGTTGTCGGGGATGTGATGTTGGACCGATTTGTAGATGGCAAGGTGACACGCATGTCACCTGAGGCACCGGTTCCCGTTCTGGACCAGACCTCCAGCACGGAAATGCCCGGTGGCGGCGCCAATGTTGCCTGTAACCTAGCAGCGCTGGGGTGTGACGTACAGCTTGTAGCCATTACCGGCGATGATAGCGCGGCCAACACGCTTTCAACCCTGCTTGATAGCAATATGGCCATCGATTTTTCTCGCATCAGTGACTCCAGCCGGCCGACCACCCGGAAGACCCGCTATCGTGCCGACGGGCAACAGGTGCTGCGCGTTGATGAGGAGCTTACAGACCCGATATCGGAAGAGATGCAGCAACAGCTATTTGGCGAGGTGCGCAGTCAAATGGCGTCAGCACAGGCCATTATCCTGTCAGACTATGCCAAGGGATGCATGCCGGTCCCACTGATGCAAAACATCATCAAGGCTGCTAACGAGGCAGGCAAGCCTGTGATTGCCGATCCGAAGCTTGCCGATTTCTCCAGCTATGCTGGCGTGGATCTGCTGACACCAAATCTGGCAGAACTGCGCACGGCAAGCGCACTTTCAGATGACACGCTTGACATTATCGCCGCCGCAGCAGGTGGACTGGCAGTTGCCCATAATATCGGCGCCATTCTGGCGACGCTGAGCGCACGGGGTATGTTGTTGGCACATGCGGATGGCAGCTGGACCCACGCACCTGCAGAGGCACGCGCTGTATTTGACGTATCAGGCGCTGGCGACACCGTAGTAGCTATGCTGGCCGCCTGCATTGCTGCGAGTATCAGGCATGAGGATGCGCTGTCACTTGCAAATATGGCGGCCGGTATAGTTGTCGGCAAATCGGGCACAGCAGTTGTCAGTCCAGGCGAATTGATTACGACTGCTGGGCCGGCCGGCGGACCAACGCAGTTGCAGCAGGCAACACAGATGTGCGCGGCATGGCAAAAGGATGGTCAGCGTGTCGGCTTTACTAACGGGTGCTTTGATCTGTTGCATCCGGGACATTTAAAGCTTCTGACCAGCGCCGCCAACGAGTCAGACCGCTTGATTGTCGGGCTCAACAGTGATGCATCGGTGCGCAGGCTGAAAGGGGACGGAAGGCCTGTCCAGAGTACGGCGACCCGCGCTGCAGCGCTTGCGCAGCTGCCCTTTGTCGATGCAGTCACCGTTTTTGATCAGGACACGCCATTCGAGCTAATTACAACCCTGCAGCCTGACCGGCTGTTCAAAGGCGGTGACTATCGCGCCGCCAATGTTGTTGGTCGGGATGTGGTCGCTGCGCGGGGCGGCGATGTAATCATTATCCCTACCCTCGGCAGTCATTCGACATCCGCCCTGATCACATTTTAAATCACCTCAGACCGGCGGCCGACATCTGCACCTTCGTTAATCTGCCGCTCAAATTCACGCAGGCGCTTGTAAACACTGGCCAGTTCGACAATGGTTGGCCAAGCTCTGAAAAGGAATTGCAGAGACCCTTCGACGCGACCAAAGGCCCGGATAATCTGCTGCATGGTGCCAAGCGTCATCATGCCACCAACAATCGCCGGAGCGAGAAAGATATAGGCGACAAGCACGTTCACCTGCAGATAGGCGAGACGCCCAATATTCAGATAGATATAGCGCACATAACTAAGAAAATGGATGCTGCGCACATCGTTAAAAAGCTCTTCAAGTGTTTTCGGGCGCACCGATCCGTCATCCTCGGCAATGACCAACATCTTGCGGTATGCTGCTTCCTTCTTCTGCAGGTCATATTCGATCCCGACAAGACGCAAAACCCACGCCAGAAGAATCATCAGGATTGTACCGCCAATCGCCCAAATAAAGGCACCGGTGACAAGCCCATATTCCCAATCGCCAAACCACATGATGGTAATGCCGGCACCAAGGCCCATAAGCAGCGGAAAATATTCGATCAAGATTAGCACACTCGACACTAGCTCTGTACCGAGCCCCTCGAGGATACGTGAAAATTTGATCGTGTCTTCCTGGACACGCTGCGCCGCCCCCTCAATGGCACGAGCCCGATCATACACTGCATGATACCATTCCACCATTGCCGTCCGCCAGCGGAACAGGAAATGGCTGGTCAAGAAGCTGATCGCAAGACCAAGCGTGATCGAAATCGCTGCAAGCTTGCCAAAACTCATCAATCCGGCGGTGTATTCATTCATGGTAATAGAATTTGGCTCACCGAGCCCCTTCTGTATCATGTCATAGAATTCGCCAAACCATTCATTGATCATTACGTCGATCTGAACCTGGACCCAGATCGAAGTCAGAATGACAAACGAACCCACGTAGGCCCATAATCCCCATTTTGCGGTTGTAAAAAATCGAAACACGCGGCTTACCTCTCAATGCAAAAACAGATACCGGACTATAGCAGATAAATAGTGCACCCGGGACGCTGCGTCCAGTCGGGCAGCGGTCACGTCGTCGATCGCGCGACAATCCTGCCATGTCTATTCCGGTACAGGCCGGTCATGAATACAGGCACTTGTGACCACACCAAGGCCAACAAAAACAGTCAACATGGCCGTGCCGCCATATGAAATCAGCGGCAGCGGTGCACCGACGACTGGCAACAGCCCGGTCACCATGGCTACATTGACGAATACATACAGGAAGAGCATTGTGGCGATCCCCACCAGGGACAGTTGCGCAAACCGGCTGCCGACACGAAAACTCGCCGTGATGATGATACCAATTATCAAAAGATAGATGGTTAGTATGAACAGATTGCCGACAAGGCCAAACTCCTCGCCAATCATGGTAAAGACAAAATCTGTCTGTTTTTCCGGCAGATAATTTAGCTGGCTCTGGCTTCCCATCAAAAAGCCCTTGCCGAAAATACCGCCGGAGCCGAGCGCGATCTTCGACTGAGTAATCTGGTATCCAGCACCAAGTAAATCGCTATCGGGGTTCAGAAATGTCATCACCCGCGCTTTCTGGTAATCACGCAGCTGTGCCCACATAATCGGCACGGCAGCACCTAACCCGATGAACGCCAGCCCGATATAGCGCCAAGGCATGCCGGCCACAAAAAGGATGGTCAGGCCGCCAACCGCCAGCGTCATCGCGGTACCAAGATCCGGCTGCTCAACCACCAGAATAAAAGGCACTGCAATCATCACTAGCGGCGGCAGATAGGTCACGATATTGCGCACACGGTCAGGCTGCAGATCATTGAAATATTTGGCAAGCGCCAGAATCAGAGCGATTTTAGCGGGTTCAGATGGCTGAAAGGTAAAGCCACCAATGCTGATCCACCGGGCAACACCATTGCCGCTTCCGATGAACAACAGAGCCACCAACACACCCACCGAGGCAATGAACAGAGGATAGGCCCACATCCGTAGGATCCGAAAGTCGATAAAGGCCAGCACCACCATGATCGCTACACCGACGCCGCCGCGCACCGCGTGCCGACCTGCCCAGGGCGACCATGATCCCTCAGAAGCCGAATAGAGTGCCAATGCGCCTGCAGTAACCAGAACCGCCGCTAGAAGAAGCACATGCCAAGGAAACCGCAACAGAATTCGGAGGAATGTAACCTGATCACCCGCCATTACGCCTTGTCCTCGGTCATCAGGGCACTTTGCAGGGCTGCCCGCGCAATCGGCGCGGCCATCGACGACCCGCTACCGCCATGTTCCACCACCACCGACACCGCATAGCGCGGATTTTTCACCGGCGCATAACCGACGAACAGCGCATGGTCGCGCTCTTTCCAAGGACGTTCGATATTCTTGGTGATCCCGGCTTCACGCTGTTCCTTGGTAATCCGCTTGACCTGAACGGTGCCGGTCTTGCCGGCCATGCCGCCAAAACGGGATGGCAGATTGTAATTGCGCGCTGTTCCGAGACTTCCATGTGTCACTTGGAACATGCCCTTGCGAATAATCCGCATTACCGCTGGTGAGATACCCAGGGGTTCAAACTCGGGCTGATCTCGCAACACCTGCAGAGACGGTCTAACAGCAAACTCGCCATTTGCCAGCCGTGCGATCATCACGGCCAGCTGCATGGGCGTCGTCAGCACATAACCCTGCCCGATACCTGCATTCACCGTCTCGCCGGGAGTCCATACGACTCCATGCGTGGCCAGTTTCCATTCATGGCTGGGAATGATACCGGCCTTTTCTCCCGGAATATCTATGCCGGTCGGAAAGCCGAGACCCAGCCGCAGTGCCATTTTCTTGATCCGCTGAATACCAGTTTTGAGCGCAACCTCGTAGAAATAGACATCACAAGAACGTTCCAAAGCGCGTACAACATTCATAGACCCGTGACCGTCTTCGAACCAGCAATGGAAGGTCCGGTTGCCAAGATCCATACTGCCAGCACAGAACTGACGGGTGTTTTCCGTTATGATGCCGGCCTCAAGCGCGGCAAGCGCCACCACCATCTTGAAGGTTGATCCAGGCGCATATGCGCCCGCAGTCACCCGGTTCAGAAGTGGATTGCGCGGATGTTCCTGTAGCCTTCGCCAATCACGAATAAGTAGCCTTTCAGTGAAGATATTGGGGTCATATGTAGGCGATGAAACCATCGACACCACCTCGCCAGTGCGCACATCTATAACCACAACCGCGCCAGATTCGGGCGGTGTGATGCGGCCCTCACTGTCACGCAGCAGCATGTTTTCACCCGATGCCAGATGCAGCTTCAGCTCGCGATTGCTGGCAATGGCACGTTGCACGTCGGGATTGGCCATATCAACAGGCTCGGAATTGCCCTTACGCAGAATGCCAGTGATATATTGCTGCAACCCGATATCAAGGGCGAGGCTAATATCCTTACCAGCGCGCGGCTCAAAGTCACGAAATACGCGGATCCGTCGGCCACGCGCATTTACCTCGACACGTTCATTACCGGGGCGGCCGCGCAGGACCGTCTCCTGAGCATACTCGATCCCGATTTTGCCTGTTGCCAAATCAGGCAGATCCGCAAGGGACCGGTCATCTTCAATCTCACCTTTGGTCACTGGCGAGACATATCCGGTGACATGCGCCGTCAACGCTCCCTGAGGATAGATGCGGCGCAGCGATTTCTCAAACCCGACACCCGGCAAATAGGCAGAACGGACCGCTAGACGTGCCAATTCGCGCTGCGTTAGGCTCTCGCGGATCAGGATCGGCCGAAAGGATGGCTGCTCACTTGCATTCTGCAGCACCTCGGCAATCACTTCGTCACTTAAGTCAACAATGGTGCCGAGTTGCGCCAGCGCCGCTTTCAGATTGCCGGCATAAAGCGGTGTAATTTGCAATCTATAGGATTCTGCATTGCCAGCCAGCAACCGGTTGGCACGGTCGACCAGCCGCCCGCGTTTCGGCGCGACAACCCGCTTGTCAAACTGGTTACGGTCGGACAGGCGCTTATAGCGGTTACTCTGTGCCACCTGCAACTGATATAGCCGCCCGGATAGGAAGCTGGTAACGAGCACCATGCCGGTGGCAAGCACCATCGTACGCCGCCCTATGACCCGCCTGTTTTCCTTTTGCTGGACCTTTTTATTCATCACACTGACCGAAGTTTTTGAACAGCGTTAGACATTGTCGACAGGATAACATAACCGATTGGAAACAGAATCATCGTTAGGCCAACCTGAAACAGCACTGGGGTTAGCGACGGCATTGCAAGATTTAGCGCGCTGAAAATGACCAGCTGAAAGGTGGCAACCGTGGTGGCAACAGTTGAAAAATCAATCCAGATTTCACGGAAGTCACCCTGCAGCAACCGCTGTCTGCGCAGTTCCATCACAAATGTCACCGCAATATATACAGTCGCGCGCCCACCAACGAGGTCGGAAAACAGAATGTCACTTGTCAGGCCAATCAGAAATCCGGTGACCATCAGGACATATTTTTCATGATGCAGCGCGACCCAATAGAGAAAGATCAACGACAGCATCGGCGTTGATCCATAGAGCGCAGACCATTGCGCAAGGCTGCCTTCAAAAATAGCCAAAACCATGCCGACGATGATAATCAGAAAGCAGACCGGCCATTTCGGATCCACCTCGGCTCTCTGAAAGAAACGACCGCGCCCAGTCATTGCCGCTCGCCTGACGCATTCAGACCTTCAAACAGCCGCGTATCATCATCTTCAGGCAGCGGTGTGTAATAATCGCCAAGTGCAAGGTTATCTGTATCAATACCATCCGTGCCGCCAACCAGAATGGACACATAGCTGAGGTTGCGCAGGTCAACGGCCGGCTTGATCCGGACATAGTCATCATCAACCAAATCGACCCGTCCAACCGGCACTCCGGCCGGCAGAACACCGCCATGGCCTGATGTCAGAACCAGTTCACCAACACGCGGCTTGGCCTCTTCGGGCAGGAACTGTAGGACAAGGGAAGGGCCGTTATTGCCAGCCGTCACAGCCGGCCAGGATGATGAGGCGAGAATAACCGGAATTTGTGCATTAATATCGCTGATCATCAGAACCCGGGAATAGGCTCGGCCGACATCGACCACAAGGCCAACCAGCCCGTCAGTTGTCACCACCGGGTTGCCGGCTTCGATGCCCTGCTCGCTGCCATTTGCTACAAGCACGGTATGGGCAAAGGCACCACCGGGCGCGGTCACGGCCCGCGCCGTTAATGCCTCCCGCCTATCCGGAGACACGGCGCCCGCCACACTGCGTAGCTGCCGGTTTTCGCTTTCAAGGATTTCAGCCCGCCGGCGCCAGCGTTTCAACATGGCGTTTTCAGCCTGCAACCTAACATTCTCGGCCCGAAGCGAGGCCACAGTGCGGATGCCCTGCACCATGGTTTCTACGCCGCGCACAGGCGCAGACACCAAGTCAACAACAGGCGCAATGAAATCATTCAGCCCCATGCGGGCAGAGCGCAGAGCACCAAAATCGGCCTTGCCAAGAAACATAAGGGAAAAGCTGGCAACTACCAGCAGAGTGTGGGCAATGCGCCGCTGCCTGATCTTCCCTCTGTCAGACGCCCGCACTGACCACCTACCCTCAAGCGCCGATTAGCACGTTCCGCAGTGTACGGAGTTCTTCAAGGCACCGCCCGGTGCCGAGCGCCACACATGACAGCGGATCGTCAGCAATCGAAATCGGCAGACCAGTTGCATCGCGCAGCACCCCGTCAATATCCCGCAGCAGCGCACCGCCGCCGGTCATGACAATGCCCTTTTCCACAATATCTGCAGCCAGTTCCGGTGGCGCCTGCTCAAGTGCCATCTTCACGCCATCGACAACCTGTCGCACTGGATCTGAAATTGCCTCGGCGACTTGCGCCTCAGTGATGGTAATTTCCTTTGGCACACCATTGACTAGGTCACGGCCACGCACCTCAATCTTGATACCGGTGCTTTTTTCCGGCTTGCGTGCGATCCCGATATTCTTCTTGATGCGCTCGGCACTGGCTTCACCGATAAGCAGGTTATGCGTCCGACGCATATAGGCGATGATCGCCTCATCAATCTTATCGCCACCAACGCGCACCGAATGGGCGAATACGATGTTGCCAAGCGAAAGGATAGCCACCTCGGTCGTGCCGCCGCCGATATCCACAACCATAGAGCCTGATGGTTCGGTCACAGGCAACGAGGCCCCTATGGCTGCCGCCATGGGTTCTTCAATCAGAAAAACACGGCGAGCACCCGCCGCCTCGGCAGATTCCTGAATGGCACGACGTTCAACAGCGGTCGATCCGGACGGCACGCAGATGATGACCTGCGGGCTTGAGAAATTCAGCCGGCCATTTACCTTGCGGATGAAGTGCTTGATCATTTCTTCTGCGACTTCGAAATCAGCAATCACGCCATCAGCCATTGGCCGAATAGCGCGGATGTTGCCAGGTGTCTTACCAAGCATCACCTTGGCTTCCTCGCCAACCGCCAGCACCTGCGTACGGCCTCGAACCTCGGCCATGGCAACTACGGATGGTTCATCAAGGACGATGCCCTTGCCCTTAACATAAACAAGCGTATTTGCCGTTCCGAGGTCGATGCCGATATCGGCCGTAAACATATCAAGAATGGGTCCAAACATAAAATCTCCCCGCATCAGGACGCCGGCCTTTAAAATTACCGGACGGCGACAAGTGGCTTCCCCGTCGCCGTTTCACCTTTTTTAACTGACAAATAAGGCGAAAGCTAGCACTTCGCCCAATCTGTACAGATGTTGCTTTTCAGCCTTGTGCAGGTAGCCTAATTCTTGGCTTTGTCCACAAGACGGTTCGCCCCAATCCAAGGCATCATGCCGCGCAGCTGCGTACCAACACGTTCGATGTCATGTTCCGCATTGCGCCGGCGAATGGCTTTGAAATTAGTCTGATGAACCTTGTTCTCCAGCATCCAATCGCGCGTAAAGCGGCCAGACTGAATATCTTCCAGGACGCGCTTCATCTCGGCTTTTGTCTCATCGGTGATGATCCGCGGGCCCGTGACATATTCACCATATTCGGCCGTGTTTGAGATAGAGTAGTTCATGTTGGCAATGCCGCCCTCATAAATGAGGTCAACAATCAGCTTCACCTCATGCAGGCACTCGAAATAGGCCATCTCGGGTGCGTAACCTGCCTCGACGAGTGTCTCGTAACCCGCTTTGATCAGCTCGACAAGGCCACCACAGAGAACAGCCTGCTCGCCAAACAGGTCGGTTTCACATTCTTCTTGGAATGTTGTCTCAATGATGCCAGACCGGCCGCCACCGACCGAGGCCGCGTAGGACAGGCCAACATCATGGGCATTCCCAGACGCATCCTGATGGATTGCCAACAGACAGGGCACTCCGCCACCGCGCGTATATTCAGAACGCACCGTATGGCCCGGCCCTTTTGGTGCCACCATCAGGCAGTCGATATCGGAACGCGGCTCGATGAGATTAAAATGCACGTTCAATCCATGGGCAAAGGCAAGCGCCGCGCCCCCACGAATGTTGTTATGAATTTCATCACGGTAAATATCGGCCTGCAGTTCATCGGGTGTCAGCATCATGACGAGATCACCCCAGGCAGAAGCCTCGGCCACATCCATGACTTTAAAGCCGGCATCAGCAGCCTTTGTGCGGCTTGACGAGTCAGCACGCAGTGCAACAGCGACCTCCGTAACACCGCTATCCTTCAGATTGGCGGCGTGAGCATGGCCCTGACTGCCATAACCGACGATCACGACTTTCTTCTTCTTGATCAGGCCGACATCGGCATCTCGATCGTAATAGACTCGCATGGACTAGGTTCTCCTTGATAAAACGGTTGGTGACATCACCACCAATCCGAATGGCAGCTTTCGCAATCTGCGTCTACTATGTGAGGCCCACGCTGGTGCGGACCAGCGATAAAGGACCGAGTAACACCAGCGGAATACCGGCGCCCTATTTGGCTTCCAGATCAATGCTGTTACCACGAGAAATCGCGGAAACACCCGTCCGCGCTATTTCGACATCGCCGAGCGAGCGCATCAGATCGACAAACGCCGCGACCTTGGAAGAATTGCCTGTGATCTCAAATACAAAACTATTCAGTGTGCTGTCCAGTGTTCTTGCACGAAAGCTGTCAGCAAGGCGCAGCGCCTCAATCCGTTCCTCACCCGAATTAATGATCTTCACCAGTGCAAGTTCGCGCTCGATGGTCACATCATTCTCTGTGAGATCACGCACCGAATGGATAGGTACAAGGCGCGCCAATTGGGCCTTGATCTGCTCGATCACCATCGGCGTTCCTGTCGTAACAATGGAAATGCGCGACAATCCCCGCCCCTTATCCGTCTCGGCTACTGTCAGGCTTTCAATATTATAGCCACGGCCTGAAAACAGGCCGATCACGCGGGCCAGAACGCCGGGCTCATTATCGACAAGAACGGAAATGATATGTCGTTCAATGATTGGGGTGTCGGACATGCGTCTACCTTATCGTCTTGAAGTCTTGTTTATCAGGGGCGTCGGCGAAAATGCACCAGTTCCAAAGAGTCTCGTTGAAAAAGCATGCTTCTAGCTGCCAGAAGGACATTTGCAGACTGCAATTTCCCGCTGCCAATCAGACCAGTACCATCCCCTCCTCGGACACCGGCTTGTTAGCCTGATCCTCGGGACCAAGCAGCATATCATTATGCGCTGCACCTGACGGGATCATCGGGAAACAGTTTTCCTCTTTAGAAACGCGAATATCGGCGATCACTGGCCCCGGGGTTTCCAACATGATTGTGATCACGGAATCTAGATCATCCGTCTCATGTGCAACGAGGCCTGTCATACCGAAGGTGTCGGCAAGCTTGACAAAATCAGGCAAGGATGCGCTGTAAGATTCCGAATAACGACCCCCATGAATCAGTTCCTGCCACTGGCGGACCATGCCCATCCATTCATTATTGATGATGAACATCTTTACCGGCAGGCTGTATTGCCCCAGCGTCGACAGTTCCTGCATGTTCATCATAAAGGACGCCTCGCCAGCAATATCGATAACGGTCGCCTGAGGATGAGCTACCTGCACGCCCAGCGCGGCCGGCAGACCATATCCCATAGTGCCGAGGCCACCCGATGTCATCCACCGGTTCGGCTGCTGGAAGTCAAAATACTGCGCTGCCCACATCTGGTGTTGGCCCACCTCGGTGGTGACGTAGACATCATGTCCAGTCGTCATCTCACACAGGCGGCGGATCGCATGCTGCGGCTTGATAATGCTGCCTCTCTGGCTGAATCCAAGACAGTCACGCTTGCGCCATTCATTGATCTGGCTCCACCATTTTTTTAGTGATGGAGAATTCGGCGCAAAACGCCGCTTTTTCATTTCGGCAAGCAGTGCTTTTAGGATCTCGCCCGCATCACCGATTACCGGCAAATCGACGCGCACATTCTTATTCACCGAGGATGGGTCGATATCACAGTGGATCTTTTTGGAGTTCGGCGAGAACCCGCTTATTAGTCCGGTGACACGGTCATCGAACCGCGCACCCATATTCAATATCAGGTCACAGCCATGCATGGCCAGATTAGCCTCATAGGTCCCGTGCATACCCAGCATGCCCAGAAAATGATTGTCCGCTGCCGGCAGCGCGCCCAATCCCATCAGCGTCAACGTGGTCGGCCAGCCTGTTAGATGCGTTAGCTCGGTTAGCAACTCAGAGGCGTGCGGACCAGCGTTGATGATACCACCGCCGGCATAGATGACCGGCTTTTCGGCGCGCATCATCATGTCTACAGCGGCGGAGATGGCAGCTTGGTCCGGCTTGGTCGCCGGCTGATAGCGCGCTGTCGCCTGCTTTCGAATGGTTTTGTCGCGATAGGGTGCATCCTTCATCAGGATGTCCTTAGGCAAATCTATCAGGACCGGGCCAGGGCGGCCGGAACGGGCAACGTGAAACGCCTCTATCACAGTCGCCTGCAGGCGCTCCCCTTGCTTGACCAGATAATTATGCTTTGTACAGGCACGAGTAATGCCAGTTGTGTCGGCTTCTTGAAAGGCGTCATTCCCGATTAGATGCGTTGGCACCTGGCCGGTGAGACAGACAACAGGCACAGAATCCATGAGCGCATCCGTCAGGCCAGTGACCGCATTTGTGGCGCCGGGGCCGGATGTCACAAGCACAACACCGATTTTGCCAGTGGACCGAGCATATCCCTCGGCAGCATGCACAGCAGCCTGCTCGTGACGAACCAGTATGTGTTTAATATTGTTGTTCTTGAATAGCGCATCATAAATTGGCAGCACAGCGCCACCGGGATAGCCGAACACCACCTCGACCCCTTCATCCTCAAGCGCCTTCAGCAGCACATCAGCACCGGCCATCAACAAGTGCTCCGCGCTCATTGCCTCCGTTTTATTGTCAGCCGTCGTTAATGATTTGGGCATTTTGCTATCCTCTGTGGCATACGGCGTAACCGCCCCAATCCCCGAAAACATTTTCATCAGCATCACAAAAGCGCCTACCCCGCATGCGGGTGGCGCCCCTCGCAACAAGACCCGCCTGCCACGTTCCTGCAATGTTGATGCCGATCGAACATTTTGCCCGATTACAACGGACTATATTGCGCGACTAGCAGCTAGGTCAAGCGTTTAATGACAGAATAGAAAAGATTTCTGCCAGATTTCTTTCAGAAAATTTCGATTCAACAACATATTGCGCATTATAATTATTTCGGAGCCATGTGAATTGACGTTTTGCGAAATGCCTACTGTCCCGGCTTGCCAATTCAATGGCCCGCGCGCGGTCAATCTGGCCCTTTTGCATAGCGATAATTTCACGCACACCGATGGCTTTCATTACCGGCAAGCCGGGGTCAAGGCTGCGCGCGGCGAGCGCCGCTACTTCATCAACGGCACCCCTGTCCATCATCCGCGCAAAGCGTGAATCAATCGCGTCATATACCGCCGGGCGAGGTGGAATGACCGCGATTGTGATCGCCTGTCCATCGATGGCTCCGTGATGCGGGTCCTGCTGCCATGCGCTGATCGGCCGACCTGTTGCACGTACCACCCCCATAGCCCGCACGAGGCGCTGGCTGTCTCCGTCAGAAAGCCGTTCAGCCGTTTCCGGGTCCTCTCTGGCCAGCATAAGGCGGAAGGCAGCACCTCCCTCCACGGCCAGCATCTGCATGCAGCTGTGATGGATCGTCTGAGGCACCTCGGGGATCGCGGCGATACCTTTGATCGCCGCCTGCATATACATGCCGGTGCCACCAACAATGACGGGTAACCGGCCCTTGTGACGCGCATCAGCTACTTCATTTCCAACCATCTGCAGCCATCCCGCCACCGAGGCGCGCTTGGCACCATCCAGCACACCATAGAGCCGATGTGGCACGCGGGCTTCGTCAGCTGCACCCGGACGCGCGGTCAGAATACGCAAATCGCGGTATAGCTGCATGGAATCTGCATTGATCACTACCCCATCAGCGCTTTCGGCAAGCGCTATGCCAAGCCTAGACTTGCCAGCCGCCGTTGGACCGGCAATCATCAGATAGCAGCCGGCAGAAACAGCGTTTTGCAAGTGGCTAGTCATCGGCTTTTATGCTTTATCCTATCGTCAATCGGCAATCATCCGACGGCAGAGCACTATGCAACAGTTAGCTGTTTTTTCAACCTCGGCAAAACATGGTGTAAACGAGGCCGTGCTACGCGGGCTTATGGCAACTGCTGGATGCGAACCAGAAGCAGATGCCGAAATCCACTGTCTGGCTGAAAACTGCGCGTATGAGATGGCACTTGGTAATGCGCTGAAGATGGACGGCGCGTTGCACAGGATAATTGCCGCCCTGCGCCCGCCAACTGACGCAGCCGGGATTGACGTCAATATTATACCGTGTGCAAACCGTCGCAAAAGGCTGCTGATTGCCGATATGGACAGCACCATCATCACCAGCGAGTCGCTGGATGATATGGCCGTGACAGCCGGCCTTGCCGAACAGGTCCTGCCAGTGACCAGACGAGCGATGAATGGCGAGCTGGATTTTGCTGCAGCTCTGGATGCCCGCATTGCCCTCTTTGCGGGACAGCCAGAATCCCTGCTTCAGGACGCGCTGGATGGCTCCGTGCTGACCAGCGGGGCAAGAACATTGGTGCACACGATGCGTGCCGACGGGGGTCGCGCCTATCTGGTATCCGGCGGTTTTACCGCGATTACAGGTTTCATCGCGGCGGCCTGTGGATTTGATGGACACCATGCAAACCAGCTGGAGGTTTTCGGCGGTGTGCTGACAGGACGCGTATTGCGGCCAATACTAGACCGGGATGCCAAGGCGCGCTATTTGCACCATTACTGCAACAAAATGGGTATCGATACTTCAGAGTCCGCGGCGATTGGCGACGGCTCAAACGATTTAGCGATGCTGACGGGCGCAGGTTTTGGCGTTGCCTTCCATGGCAAGCCAGCCCTACGGCAGCACGTCCAGCTACAATTGAACCATACCGACCTGACCGGGCTCCTCTACCTTCAGGGGTATCGCGCTTCCGAATTCGTGATGGCTTGACCCCACAAAAAGAGATCATTAGGCACCAAACCGAAGAAGGGCGGGACAACCATAAAAGCCCACCCCTCCCTTGTGTTTGCAAAATGCGATCGACCGTCTATTTGTCGGCAAAACCAATCTGCACGAACCGCTCTCTGCCGTCGCGTTCGATCAGCAACAGCACTCCGGACCGACCAGAATCAAGCGTCTCTGCCACTGACTTGGCCAGATCGGCTGCGCTGTCCACACGGCGCTGGCCAAAGCGGCGAATGATGTCACCGGGCTCTACCCCCTTTTCCATGGCCGGGCTACCTTCGGCAACGTCCGTGACTACCACACCCGTTAGCTTGGGATCCATTCCCAGATTCTCGGCAAGGGCGGTGTCGAGGTCCTCAACAGTGAAGCCCAACCGGTCCATCGTCTGGGAATCGCCATCCGGCTGCTTACCGACCAGGCCAACAAGCTCTGCCTTTTCCAGCTCGCCGAGCGTCACCTCGACGGTGCTGCGCTGGCCACCACGGAAGATTTCAACCTCAACGGTTGCACCGATATCCGTCTCTGCCACAATCCGCGGCAGATCACGCATGCGATCAATCTTTTTGCCATCAAAGCTCATGATGACGTCTCCGGGTTCAAGACCGGCAACATAAGCTGGACTGTTCTCATTCACCGAACTCACCAGCGCACCTGCGGACTGGTTAAGCCCCAGCGTATCGGCAATATCCGGTGTAACTTCCTGAATAAAGACACCAAGCCAGCCACGGCGGGTCGTCCCGAATTCAACCAGCTGTTTCGTCACCCGCGTCGCAAGATTTGAGGAAATCGCAAACCCGATCCCAACGGATCCGCCACTTTGCGAGAAAATAGCGGTGTTGATGCCGATTACCTCGCCATCTATGTTGAATAGGGGACCGCCTGAATTACCACGGTTGATCGACGCATCTGTCTGGATGAAATCATCATAGGGGCCGTTACCAATATCGCGTCCACGCGCCGAAACAATGCCGGCCGTGACGGTCCCTCCAAGACCAAAGGGATTACCAATTGCCAGCACCCAATCGCCGACACGCAGACTGTTAGAGTCACCAAAAGGCACCGCTGTAAGATCCGTAGTGCCAGGATCTATTTTCAATACCGCAATATCGGTTTTCTGGTCCTGGCCCAGCACCTTCGCGGTAAAGCTAGTCTCGTCCGCAAGGGTAACGGTGATTTCCTCTGCATTTTCAATCACATGAAAATTAGTGACGACAATACCCTCGGCATCAATAATAAAACCGGAACCAAGGGAAGAGGCACGACGCTGCCGGTTTTCATCACCAAAATTCTTGAAAAACTCCTCAAAGGGCGAGCCGGGTGGGAATTGCGGCATATCCATGCCCGGGCCTTGATTGACGATTGTTGTTGTCGAAATATTCACCACCGCAGGGGACAGCATTTCCACCTGGTCGGCAAAACTTCCTGGGCGATTGGCAGCCAAAGCGCCAAATGAATGGAGCGTGATCATGATGCTGACGGCCGCTGGAGCAGGTATCCGCCTCGACGCGCCGTATAGCGACTGCAAAATGGTCATCATCATAACTACTTATCTCCTATTAGGAATAAATCAGACGCGTGCGGGAGCGGCTGACCGCTCCCGCAAACTGCCTGCATCAAAGACGCTGTCCTTGACCAAAAAAAGACAGGTATTTTTTTATTTCCGATCCGTTCCGTCTTTGTCCTTGAAGAAACGGAAGAAACTGCTGTCAGGCGACAACACCAACGATGTGCCATTGTTGTTCATCGACTTACGATAGGCTTCCATCGACCGATAGAAGGCGAAGAAATCCGCATCCTGACCGAAGCTGTCGGCGTAGATCTGGATTGCCTGCGAATCGCCAGCACCCCGAATTTCCTGGGACTCACGCTGGGCTTCTGAAAGGATCACTGTTCGGGTCTTTTCGGCGTCAGCACGGATCTTCTGTGCCTCCTCCTCACCCGTTGCACGGAATTCCTTAGCTTCCCGCTCACGCTCTGACTTCATCCGGTTGAAGATATTCTGGCTGGTAGCGGTTGGGTAATCCGCACGTCGCAAACGCACATCAATGATCTTGATCCCAAGCGATGCAACCGAGGTATTCACCTCTTCACCGATTGAGCGGGTGATGTCGTTCCGCTGCCCTGTTAGGATGGATGCCAGTGTTTCGCGGCCAAGGGCACGACGCACCGATGAGTCAATTATTGCCTCAAGACGACCACGCGCACCGCGCTCGTTCCGCACCGTCTGATAGAACAGCAGCGGGTCCTCAATTCGGTAGCGCGCATAGGCATCGACCTGAAGGCGTTTCTGATCCGCAAGAATGACCTCTTCGGCATCTTGCGGGATCAAACTCAATACGCGCTTCTCGTAGTAGGTGACGTCTTGGATGAAGGGTAGCTTGAAAGCCAAACCAGGCTCCTGGATGGTGCGTTTTGGTTCACCAAACTGTAACACAAGCGCCTGTTGCGTCTGATTAACGGTGAAAAGGCTGCCGAACACGCCTGCAAATACCAGCGCGACGATGGCGAGAGATAAAATACGAGCAATACCCATCTTAGTTTCCTCCCGCTGACTTGTTCAGTTCGCGCAATGGCAGGTAAGGCACAACCCCACTACCTCCATTCGGCTCGTCGATGATGATCTTCTCAACATTTGAGAAAATTTCCTCGACGGTTTCGATGTAGATGCGCTCCCGCGTGACATCAGGGTTGCTGCGATAGGCCTGATATACTTGATCAAAACGTGATGCATCACCGGCTGCGCGGTTCACAACCTCGGCTTCATAAGCTTCGGCTTCGGCAATCAGCCGTGCTGCCGCACCACGAGCCCGCGGGACGACGTCATTTCGGAATGCCTCAGCTTCGTTCTTTGTCTTATCACGGTCTTGGCGGGCGCGCTGCACCTCGTTAAAGGCGTCGATCACATCTGCTGGTGGATCAACAGCTAGCAACTGCACGTCACGCACGCGCACGCCGGCGCGGTATTCATCAAGAAGTTCTTGAAGCTGAGCGCGTGCCTGGACCTGGATATCCTGACGGCCTTCGGTCAGCGCTGTCTGGATCGGTGTCCGCCCGATGATTTCGCGCATTACCGCTTCGGCGGCAACCTTAATTGTGTCGTCCGGCTCGGCCAAATTGAACAAATACTGACCCGCATCTGAAATGCGCCAGAAAACGACAAAATCAATATCGACGATGTTTTCATCGCCGGTGATCATCTGGCTTTCGTCAGCGATATCACGACGCGATGAGCTATTGCCGCTTATATCACGGTACCCAATTTCGATCCGATTATCACGGGTTACCTCGGGGGTCATCACCGATTCAAAAGGATAGGGAATATGATAATGCAGGCCTGGTGCGGTGGTGCGCACCCATTCGCCAAACCGCAGGACAACCCCTTGCTGCTGCGGATTAACACGATAAAAGCCAGTCAATGCCCATATAGCAATTGCGATAATTACGATGAGTGAAATTGACATGCCGCCACCAGGCAGCAGCCGGCCCATGGCTTCACGCCCCTGCCTGACAACCTTATCAAAATCCTGAGGCGGCCTGCCGCCACCGCCGGAACCCCACGGGCTGCCGCCGTTACCATTGCCGCCGCCGCTGCGACCGCCGCCACCAGAGCCCCAAGGGCCTCCCTGGTCGCCGCCACCTTGATTATTCCATGGCATGATATGCCTACTCCGTTGCGCTTTGGTTTCCATCCAGCGCCCAACTCTCGTCCCGATTTGGCAAGACAATCACAGGCACCGTGACAGCCGGGGTATTTCCCACACCGACACCGCTCATTGCAAAACAGCGTTGGACAGATTATCTCACCCCTAGCCAACATCATATTTGCACCGAAACGCGCGATTTCAAGCATGTCCACAGAATTGACAGAACAAAGCATCCAACAAGCCCTTGCCAGCGTCTCTATCCCTGGAAAAACTGACAATCTGATTGCCGCCGAACAGGTGTCCGGCATTGTTGCAAAGGATGGCCATGTTGGCTTTACTATTGAAATCGCAGCCTCGGAAAAGGATCAGGCGGATGCTATCCGGAATGCAGCGGAAAAAGCTGTGCGTGCGCTTGACGGCGTCTTGTCCGCTACCGCGATGATGACCGCGCATCAAACCGGCTCGCAAAAACCTTCTGACGCCGATGGTAATGTTGAGCGCCCGACCCTGCAGCCAGCCAGGCATCTCGTGGCGGTTGCGTCCGGCAAAGGAGGGGTTGGTAAATCGACTACGGCCATCAACCTGGCGCTGGCCGCTGCGGCCACCGGACTGTCTGTCGGCATTCTGGATGCCGATATTTACGGCCCCTCGTTGCCCCGCCTGGTTGGGCATAACAGGAAACCGCAGACCAGTGGCAACAAGATCATTCCGATCGAGGCCTGGGGCCTGCAAACCATGTCGATAGGCTATCTGGTTGCCGAGGACGCGCCAACCATTTGGCGTGGGCCTATGGTGATGAGCGCGCTGGAACAAATGCTGCGCGATGTTGCCTGGGACAATCTAGACCTTTTGGTCATCGACATGCCGCCTGGCACAGGTGACGCGCAGCTGACACTTTCACAGCGTGCCGCTCTGTCCGGCGCGGTGATTGTTTCGACGCCTCAAGATCTCGCGCTGATCGACGCGCGCAAAGGGCTGAACATGTTCCACAAGGTGAATGTGCCAGTTCTTGGGATCATCGAGAATATGAGCCATTTTACCTGTCCCGAGTGTGGCAGTCGGCATGACGTATTTGGGCATGGCGGTGCGGCGGCAGAAGCAGCACGGATTGGCGCGCCTTTCCTTGGCGAGATCCCACTTGAAATGACTATCCGCAGCACATCCGATTCCGGCACGCCGGTTGTCGCCAGCGCACCAGACGGCCCACATTCAGCCTATTACAAGACGATTGCGGAAAACATGCTGACCCAGCTGCACGCCGTCTCCGCCGAGGCGTCGCTTCCGGATATCGTGATAGATTAGGGTAACTATGAAAACGGCCTAGAGGCTGACCGGTGCTTTGCGCGTAAAACGTTCATAGCGATAACCGGGTATATCACCAATGGCAGGCACCACATCCAGCACATCGTAATGCCAGTCGGCTTTGTCCAGTTCAGGAAATAGTGCCGCCCGCGGCCCACCATCCGGGTCAAGGTCGACAATCGTTGCCTCAATCCGGTTGGTGAACGGCAGGCCGGCGGAATAGATCTGGCCGCCGCCAAAAAGGATGATTTCGTCGCGTGCGTCAGTGGTGCTACCTATCCAGTCACGCGAGAGCGTAAGCGCCTCATTAAGATTGCCGGCGCGCAACGCGCCATCAGCTACCCAACCTGGATCCCGCGTCATTACGATGCTGGCCCGCCCGGGCAGCGGCCGGCCGATCGAATCCCATGTGCGGCGCCCCATGATCAACGGGCGTCCCATGGTTAGCGCCTTGACGCGTTTCAGATCGTCAGACAGATGCCAGATCAGGCTGTTACCATCACCAATAACCCGATTGTTGGCCATTGCGACAATCGCCACCAGCTCGGAAGATCCCGACATCACAGATCTGCCCCCGACTAGATTGCAATCGGGGCCGCAATATGCGGCTGCGGTGCGTAGTTGATGATTTCGAAATCGTCGTATGTAAAGTCATCTACGCTGTCCGGCCGGCGATGAATCACCAGCTTCGGCAGCGGGCCGGGTGCGCGGGTCAGCTGTTTGCGCGCCTGGTCGAAGTGATTAGCATAAAGATGCGCGTCGCCAAGTGTATGCACGAATTCACCGGGCTGCAAATCGACAAGGGTCGCAATCATCTGCGTCAGCAGCGCATAGGAAGCTATGTTGAATGGCACCCCGAGAAAGATGTCCGCGCTGCGCTGATAGAGCTGGCAGGACAATTTGCCTTCGGCAACAAAGAACTGGAAAAGGCAGTGGCAGGGTGGCAGCGCCATGTTCGGAATATCGGCCGGATTCCATGCTGATAAAATCAACCGGCGCGATTCCGGCGTATTGCGGATCATCGACACCAGATCGGCCAACTGGTCAGTCTCGGTCCCTTCTGGTGTTTTCCAGCGTCGCCATTGCTGGCCATAGACCGGGCCAAGATCACCGTTCTCATCGGCCCATTCATCCCAGATCGAAACGCCGTTTTCCTGCAAATATCGGATATTGGTGTCGCCTTTGATGAACCACAGCAATTCGTGGATGATGGACCGCGTGTGCAATTTCTTGGTGGTAAGGAGCGGAAATCCCTGCTGTAGGTCAAAACGCATCTGATGGCCAAATACCGCACGCGTGCCGGTGCAAGTGCGGTCGCCTCGATCCAACCCCTGCTCCAGAACACGCGACAACAGATCAAGATATTGCTGCATGATGGGCCACCCGTGGTTTCGGCTTTGTGCCATATTGCCGGTCATATTTTTAACGATACTGCCGATGCGTGCAACATCGCATGCTACCTACCCCCGATCAAGGCACAATCCGGTGCAGGCTGCGCCAGATGGCCAACAGCTCGCGCTTGCTTTTATGTTGCCTTAAAATCCTGCTTTAAATGATGGCCTGCAGGTCGTATATTAGGAATGCCGGTACGCCGGCTATGGCGATAAACGTGCTGTGAAATAGGCAGAGCGGACCCGGGGGCGGTACCCGGCGCCTCCACCATGATGAGGAAAGAGTTAATTAAATAAATAGTTTTTTGACATTAGACTGGAATTTAATCAACTATTTTTTTGGGGGGCGAAATAGGATCGACGCATGTAGTAAAGATAGTATTTTCGCTCGGCATGATATCCACCGTTATCGGGTCAATGTAGTAGTTGCAAA
>MDTC01054423.1_pt1 | contig 24302 bp, 36 predicted proteins | sample 811181 | NCBI WGS metagenome assembly MDTC01 (sample SAMN05326644, study PRJNA326480) | marine metagenome | isolation source: seawater | place: Pacific Ocean: North | collected 2011
CGGTGGTATTTTAAAATATGAAGAGCACGACGATAAACAGAAAAAAATCTTAGAAGAAATACTTACAAAATGAACATTGCTATATTTTCTAAATTTGAAATGGCTGGGGGCTCTGAGTTTAGAGGCTGCGAGCTTGCAAACGGTCTAATTAGATTTACTAGTCATAAAGTTACGTTGTTAGTGCGAGGGGATAAGTTTCCTTCTAGGTTAACAGAATACTTAGACCCGGCTGTTCCGGTCGTGCTAAATGCTATGGAAAATCCTGATTCTTTTTACAAACAGGATGCAGTTCTCATAATCAATTCCGACAGTAAAGAATTTACTACTACTGATTATTGGGATGGTAAGACTGCAAGTAATGGTCATGTCGTAGACTTATCCAAAGTAAAGCGAATGCTTTTTCTTTTTAACTTTTTAATTAGTCCTTCTCGTTCGTTAGACAAAATAGGTGAAAGAGGACCCAAGGTGGGTATTATAACTACAAACACAAAGTTTTACGATGAAGTTACCGGACAGGATCGATATGAGCATGTTAGGCGATTTCCACGAATCAAACTAGAGAGTCCCATTGATCCTAATACTGTAGTTACCAGTAAGACGCAGTCAGATAAAATTCGTGTAGGTATGCACTCAAAAGGTTTAGGTAACAAATGGAATGAGGATATAGCTTATGTTATAGCTAAGTTAAATCAACGATACCCAGACCTCCCTTTTCATTTCAGATTTATGGGTATGAGTCAGACTTGTAAAAAGTTGGTAGAGAAACTACCTAATGTGGAGTGCTTGCCTGAGAATACTGAGACTATTAAAGATTTTTTAGCGAGTCTGGATATATTCATGTTTTTCCCTTCCTGGGGACGTGAAGAACCATGGGCGCGTGTTGTAGGTGAGGCTATGATGAGCGGATGTCCTGTATTCGCTACCGACAAGGGTGGTAATAAAGATCAGGTCTTGAAATACCACAATGGTTACTTGAATAAACGCAAAGATGACTTTTTTAAAAATCTATGTTACGCTAAAGAGCATCCAGAGGTAATTGCAGAAATGGGTGCTAACTCAAGACGTATTGCATTTACAACATTTAGAACTGAGAAGATAATTCAAAGACTTTCTGATTTTGTAGAAAGTATGTAGTATGCCTTACTCAAAACATCATCAGTGTTATTTTTACCACATCCCAAGAACTGGTGGCACGTCCATAGAAGATAGTATTAAAGGACTTAAAAAAAATCATCACGGTTACGAGAGGCAGCATACATCATTTAATGATAGAGTAACACGCGAAAAAATAAGTAACTTTTTAGAGGAAGGTCATAAGTATTACACTCCGGATATTGAGCTTCCCGAAGGTTATGATGATATGTGGAAGTTTACATTAGTTAGGAATCCTTGGTCTAGATTATTCTCTACTTACACGAACACTACTCCTTGGATTCGTAATTATTTTGATAGTTTTTCAGATTATGCCATTTATTGGAGCACTTATGTAGAGCGTAACTTTGAAGATACTTCTGACCAGTATCAAACTTTATTTTGGAACACTCAGCTTCGCCATATTCACTGGGCTCCCATGTACAGGTACATTAGTAACGTGCCTGACCTATACATAGGGCGGTTTGAAAAATTAGAAGAAGAGTGGGACTATATTCGAAGTCAGATACCTAAAAACTCGCACGAGCTTCTTCCAAAACTTGCGTACGCGAGGAAATCTAAGATTAAACGTCAAAAGAAAGAGTTTCCACACCACTATACTTACTATTACGACAATAAAGCTCGCGAAGCTGTAGCCAAAGGTTATGCTACCGACATTGAAACTTTTGAATACGAATTTGAACAATAAATATTATGGCTGATACAATAGGAGACTTAGTAGATAAATTAACGATTGCTAATTGTAGACTTTGGCATGTTGAAGACGCTCGTAGAGAGTTTTCTTCGCAGACAGATGATAAGTCTTTAGAAAAAGCTGAAGACCTGCTTAATCAAGTTAGTAAAATAAATAAAGAACGTAACAGTCTTATCGATCAAATAAACGCTAGTATGGGCGTTTTAGTTGATAAGGCTGCGAATAAAGATTCTACATTACAGCTCACTGCCGACGAGTTACTGGGGACTGGTAAAAATAAGTTCTACAAGACTGAAGATGGATAATGTATATGAGCTTATATTAATTAGTATAATCGTACTAATATTTTTAGAACTGTTAGGATGTATGTAAATGCACGACGTTTTTGCACAGCTAGATTTCATTAACATCCCTTTTCCGGCGGAGTACGATAGTTTTGTGTCTCGTGAGTATGAAGGAAAATTATTTAGAGCTCCAGATGTTAAAACAGGATTTCCTTTAATTGCTAGAGGAGGTCAAGGTCTGGGCGATGTGATAAGTGCAGTTCAGTTTGCCTACCACGTATCTGAATTATATTTACAGCCTGTAGGTATATCTTGGCAGGCTTGGAAACCTAGAGAAGGCGTTCTTAGAAAGACAAAAGAATTAATACCAGCTCTAGGTCAGGATTTCAAAGATCGCGTTTTTGTCACTGACGCTATATGGAAAAACTATGGTAAGGCAATGTGGCCTTGGTATTACGCAGTACCATATTTTCGTTGTGATAAAACTTGGGTAGGCGACAACACTAGAATAGCAGTTTTACAACTCGATGGAAAAACTAGTGGAGGTGCTAAGAATCTACCGAAAGAACAAATACCTTTATTGGAAGATTTCTTAAAATCTTTAGGCTATACTGTAAAGCATTTAGAGTTTAAGAACAGCGAGGGTCACTATGTACCCATGCGGCAGTGGGTAGAAACTTTAGCTAGTGCTGAAATATTTTTTGGCGTGTGCAGCGGTGGTTTACATATGGCTCATTGTGTAGGCATACCTAGGATAGTGTTCACTAATGACTACGCTCATAGTATTTTAGATCCAGAAAAAAGCTCACATAGAAATGAGGCTTTTGTGCATTTTAAAGATTTTTACGACATGAAAGAAAAGTTAGCATGAAAGTAGAAGAGCATGATGTAGACTATAGTATGTCGCCACCCTACCTGTCTGAACTTAAAAGTCTAGTACAGTGGGATTATTTTTGCTATAGGGATTATAAAGACGAGCGAGCTTTTGACTCAATTATAGACATTGGTTGTAACACAGGTACTTTAAGTTTATTTACGCGCATTCTTTTTCCTTTCGCAGGTATATACTCTTTTGATGCTAGTCCCGCTGCGGTTGCTACTACTTTTAAATACAAGAATTTCTTTAACCGCATGAATGGCCGTTGGTCGGATCAGAATTATACAAACGGTAACTGTTGGGAAGTATACAACTATGGGTTAGGAGATGGCAGTCCTATATCGCTTAAAGATGGGTTTTACAAAGATGCGGATATACTTAATTTAAACGCCAAGCCTGGTTTAGGTTGTGCGTTCGTATCAGAATCTGAGTCTAGTAATACCACTTCTATTGAAACTTTGACTCTATCTAGTCTCATAGAAAAATGTAATATTAATTTAGAACATAAAAACTCTATAAAGCTAGATTGTGAAGGCTGTGAGTGTAGCCTTTATACGGATGAGAATCGTAAAATTTTAAGACAGTTCAAACATATATGTGGTGAGATACATTTTCCACCGCTTGAGTTTGGTTGTAATTATGATGAGCACTATGTTTTCTGGAGCTCATTTGAAGACATTTTCGATTATAAATATTTTAAAAGTAATTCTAGGCAGGGCATAGGACACTTTCTTCTTACTCGAAAAGAAGACAATATAGTCGGACGTAAAAACCTACATTTTTTATGATTACAGAAAACGACGTACCTCAAATAGATCTACTGCCGTTATCGGAGCCCCATAACTTACTAATGTACGATGTTAATCGTTTGCGTGCATTTAACCCAAATGCATTTCATACAATGATTGACGTCGGAGTAAACACTGGGTCTTTCTTATCTGCAGCACGTACTTTGTTTCCTCGTGCTAATATTATAGGTTACGAACCTTTTCCAAAAGGATTTGAGAACAGCGTGCATATAAAACGTTTACACTCTGCTGATACCACTCCTCCGTTTGGAAAAATTACGCTACATAACAAAGGGTTAGGCGATGGTGCGCCGCTGTATTTTAACCGACAGTTTAGGAACAACTTAAAAAACGAGCAGCCTATTGAGGCGCATGGTGAATCTCCTCTTGATAGTGTATTTATACCTTTAGACGAGAACTATAAACCTGATACTGATTTTGTTATAGAGACTGTTACTTTAAAAGAAATAATAGAAGAAAATAATATCGATGTCTCTAAGGACATATATTTCAAAGTAGACTGTGAATGTTGCGAGTCTTCTTTATACAATAATGAATCTTTAGAGATTATGCGTAATTTTAGAGTTATATTTGTAGAGGCTCATTTTCCTCCTCATTCTGCTGCGGGTATTGTAAGAGACCATCACCAATTTTCTCAATGTTCAAACTGCGTGACATATCATGAGCATAATAACTGGTTAAGATCTAATTTTAGTGATATCTACAATATAGATTACTACAGGTCTAACAAAGGTCAGGGTCACGGGCATTATCTTCTGACGAGAAAAGAAGATAAAATAGCATTTGCTAAAGAGCATGAAAATTTTTTAATATCTAGGTAATATGAGAATATGGGACGAATATAAATGGACATTTTGGGACCCGGCTACTGAACCACTTCCGGAAGCTCCTAAAAAATTTAGAAAAATTTCAATATGTACCAACTGCATGGGACGTACATATGACCTTAAAAGAACTTATGTTAAGAACATAGTAGATAATCTTGATTATCCTCATGTAGAATTTGTTCTTTTAAACTACAATTCTAAAGACGATATGGATGAGTGGGTAAAAAGATACTTAAGCGTTTATATTGAGGACGGTAAGGTAAATTACTACAAAACTACTGAACCGCAATTCTATGAAATGGGTCATTCTAGAAACGTACAATCAAAGTTGGCGCAAGGAGACATAATTAACAACGTTGATGCTGACAACTATTGCGGTTTTGGATTTGCAGACTCTCTAAATAAACTTGCTGAACTACAACCTGAAAAAGCAGTGTTTGCGAAAGGTAAACGCATGATGCACGGTCGTTATGGAATGTACAAAAGTGAATTTTTAAATCTTGGTGGTTATGACGAAGATTTGACAGGTTATGGTTATGACGATCACCATTTAATGAATAGGGCAATGGCTTCTGGTTACAAACTTATGTGGTGGACAGGCGTGCCTGGAAGTAATTTTATGAGACGCATAAAAACTCCTCGTAATATTGTAGGTAAAAACATGCGGGAAACAAAGTGGAAGAAAACTGAAAAAGCCAATAAAGACTTAGCTCTAAAAAAATTAGCTAATAAAGAATTTGTTTCAAATCAGAACCGTCACTGGGGTAAGGCTACGTTAATCAAAAATTTTGGTGAAGAAATCAGTATATAGAAGTGATTTCTTATGCGTACAAGTTTGTTTACGTCCACATACCTAAATGTGCAGGCACTAGTGTACTAGGTACATTTTGGAAGTATTTTAAAAAAAACCTTCCACCTAGATACTCATATTTTGCGTCGGACTACGCTACTCAAAAAGTATCTAGCCACTACGGTAAGTATCCAGTAGGCCAAGACGGTCCTTTTAAAGATTATTTTGCTTTTACTTTCGTTAGAAACCCATGGGCTCGTACTGTTTCTTCTTGGAAGTGGCGTAGGCAACAAAAGTGGGCAGGAGAAAAATATTCTTTTGATACGCATTGTAGATTACTAAAGGATAAAAAACTTATAAAACATTACGTTGGTAAGGAGGGTATACATTGTTGGGATCAGTGTGATGTAATAGCGCATAACATAGGATCTGTAGACCGACTTGACTTTACTGGAAAGGTTGAAAATATAGAACATGATTTTCATTACGTGACTGATCAATTAGGTATAGGGGAGTTAAAACTTTCTCACGCTAATCATTCAAAGAATAAAAAGCCATATCAGGAGTTTTTTAATGATAAAAATAAAGAAATAATTTACAACAGATATAAAAAAGATATAGATACTTTTGAATATACTTTTGAATCATGATAGTCTCCCACGCAAATCGATACATTTATTTAAGAAACCCCAAATCGGCTAGTACGAGTATTGCTCGTGCTTTAGTAGATTTTGATAAGTATGCTACGGATGATTTTGCTAAAAATCCACATGGTGATGTTAAGGCTTTGATACGCAGGTGGACAGATCGTCGCAACTACGTAATGAAAGAATCTCGAATGGAGAAATGGGTAAGTCGTGGATTGCTTGAAGATATATTTCCTGAGACATTTGATTCTTTTAACGTAGTTGTCACCGTTAGAAATCCTTGGTCTCGTTTTCTTAGTGCTTTTCTTTATTTAAGCACGGGCGCTGGTGGTAAAGTAAATGATCGTTTTTTCCATGAGCATTTATACGGAATAAAAAACTTCGATGATTTCTTAGCAAAACCCTTTCACCCGGACTTAAAAGCTGTGATGCATTTCCGAAACCAACTAGATTTTATTAAAGGTGGTCGGGTTAGAAATAAGGAAATACAATGCGATAGAATACTACGTATGGAAGACATGTCTACTATTGACGAAACTTTTAGGGAACTTACGGGTAATCCAAAGTATAAGACTTACCGCATTAATACTACGTTTAGAAAAAAATCTGATGCTTACAAGATACCATACACTGAGTATTACAATGACGAGCAAGTTGAGATCGTACGTGAATTTTACAAAGACGATATAGAGTTCCTGGGTTATGAGTTTGGGGAATAACAGAGTAAGCTGTGATAAGTCATCAACATAAATGTATTTTTATCCATATCAATAAATGTTGTGGTACTAGTATAATAGAAACTGTACCACACTCTAAGCACAAACCTCATAGGCATGTTTCTTACTATAAAAACGGTTACTCCGAAGTCTTTGATGAATATTTCAAGTTTTCTATTTTAAGAAATCCTTGGGACAGGATGGTTTCTTTTTATCATTTTCACATACAGAGAGGTTGGCATCTTAATTGGGACTGGGACATAAACGATTACCCGGATTTCAATGAATTTGTATCTTTAATATCTGACTACTCTAAATCTAAAGAAAAAAGTATATTTAAAGGTGATAGGGGCCACCCTGTTACACACACCATGCGTATGAGTAATGGTATGGACTGGTTGACCGATAAAGATGGTAACTTACTTGTCGATTATATAGGTAGATTTGAAGAGATCGAAAAAAGTTTTTCTTACATAGCAAACAAGATCGGATTACAGTCTTGTGTGTTACCTCGAACGAACAACTCTACTCATGATCATTACTCTGTTTACTATACTAAAAAATCTCGTGATATAGTAGCTGACAGATTCTCAAAAGACATAGCGTATTTCGACTATAAATTTGAAGGAGTTAGTGCATAGTGTGGCTTACTCACGCTTTATATACCATTCTTATCTGCCTTTAGTCGTTAGATAATTGCTCGCATTAAAAATATTTTGTATTATTATTAACTATGAGAATAGGCAAGCTCCACATAGGTCGTGCTCAGTGTATATATCTACAGCCAATCAATGGTTTAGGTAACCGTCTGCGTGCAATCCAGTCGTTGTACAAACTTGCAGTACATACAGGACGTAAATTAAAAATTTACTGGGGTCCTGGTGAAGGTTTTTCAACCGAAGCTTTTGATGAGTTGTTTTCCACAAGAGGTATAGATCATAACGTCCTAGAATTTATAACTGAAGTAGAATTTTTTGCAGCTCGTAAGAGGCACCTTTGTATCGATGCTTTTGTACGACAAGGAACTGATTACAAATATTATGTAAGAGATAAAGAAAAAGTAATTAATACTATACTTAGTAAATCTTTTTGTCTGACCACATCTTCTTGTATCGAGTACATGTTTAATTCAACACAAGAAATCAAGGACATATATAGTATTTATAAATACAACTGCTGGGTTTCTAAGTTACAACCGCAAAAAAATATTTTAGAGAAAATTCAAAAAGTTGTATCTAAGTTTGATAAAAATACAATTGGTCTTCACATCCGTAAAGGAGATGCTGCTATTGGACCTCATAAAAACTTTTATGCTGTTTCTAAAGATGAGTTGTTTTATGAGCATATACGTAAGCACGATGGTAAAGTATTTATTGCAACAGATTGCAAATATACTCAAGAAGATCTTATTCGTACGTTTGGTGATAAAATAATTACTTACGAGGATAAAACCTTCATACCGGAGACTATTACCATAATGGATGAAAAGCCTAATCAAGCAGATGCGGTTATTGATATGTATTGTCTCGCTGCTACTCAAAAACTTTATGGTACTAATTGGAGCACGTTCTCTGTAATATCTGCACAGCTTAGTGATATACCACTATTAAAAGTAGGTACAGGAAAAGATAAAAAAGAGAAAATAGGCATAGTTACTGGAGCCATGAATAGAGAGTCTATGCTTAAGGTTTCTCTAGCTTCTTGGTTAAATTGTCCTGAAGTTTCGGAAATAGTTATTGTAGATTGGTGTTCAAAGAATAGTTTAATCTATTTAGAGAAACTGGACCCACGTATAAAAGTTATACGAGTAGAAAATCAAAAATACTTTAATCAAGGTAAGGCTTTTAATTTGGGATTTACTGAAAGTAGTTGTGATAAAATTTTAAAGTTAGATGTAGATTATATTCTTAACCCTTACTACAATATTTTTAAATCTGGTAAAAAGCTTACGAAAGAAAATTTCATAACAGGAAATTGGAGAGATAAACATCTTGATAACGGTTATGGTTTTATTTCCCATCTAAATGGATTTATCTACGTATACAGAGATATATTCTTCCATGCAGGGGGCTACTCAAACTTTGAGAACTATGGTTACGATGACGATGATCTTTACAATAAACTGGAAGCAAAAGGATATAAGAGAGAGTTTCTAGATCTAACCGGGGATAAATATATCTACCATAATCCTCATGACGATTCATCTAGAACTGAGCATTATAAGATAAAGGATGTAAAAGAATCACATGAAATTAATCGTATAACTTCGCACAAAAGGAATAAATAAATTATGTTGATGTCTCATAAGAATAAGTGGATATTTTGTCACATACCAAAAGCAGCCGGTACTTCAGTCAGGATGGCGCTACGGCCTTACTCAGACGTAGAGGGTTGCACGGACAACCAGCAAAAACAGGGTTTTGAAGTTAGTCCTCCCTACTCTAAGTATCAAGATATAGATTTCTTTATTCATAATCCTTCATGGGAGATATGCAAAATCGCGAAACAGAAGAAAGACATTGATGTTTCAAACTATTTTAAATTTAGCTTTGTAAGGAATCCTTGGGATCGCGTACTCTCCCTTTATCTATATAAAAAAAGAGAATCTAAAATAGTTGGAAAAAAGAGACAGTATCACGCAGACTATTACGTAAAACAAACTTCAGGTGGTTTTGGTCATTTTGTTAAAAATTATATACATGACCAGCGCAGACAACTTAGATTTTTAAAGAACCCCAATAAAAAAAACGCAGATATATGTTGCGACTTTATAGGTAGGTTTGAAAATCTTAATGAGGATTTCGCAGAGATATGTCGTCGTATAGGACTTCCGGAAATTGATTTACCAGTTACTAATACGACAAAGCACAAGCATTACTCTGAGTACTATACTGAGCAGACCAAACAAATTGTTGAAAATTACTATACAGAGGACATTGAGTATTTCGGTTATAAATTTGCAGAATAAGTGATGGGGGTTGCAAAAAATGGATTCATGTATTGTGTATACACTAAAAATGGAGAAGATAGCAAGTATACCGAAGAATGTAAAAAAAGTATTCAAAGTTTAAAGGATTGTGTACCAGATGCTTCTATTTCTGTGTATACAAATGCTTCGATGGCGGGGTTGAAAAATGTTAATGTAATCTATGATGAAAACATTGTACAAGCACATATAGCAAAGGCATATGCATTACTGAATTCTCCATATGATAAAACCGTGTTTATTGATACAGATATTCTTGTACACTCTGTTGGTTTAAACGCAATATTTGATGTACTAACAGATGATATTCCGTTCGCAGCGACTCCAGTTAACTATAACCCGGAAGATTTTCTTAAACCTAGATCTATAAACACAGGTTTGTTGGGAGTTAAGCAAACAAAATATACAAAAAAAATATTAAATAGGTGGATAAATTTATTTCATGATTGGTTTAATAAAAAGGGGGTAATATTGGACCAAGTCTCATTCAAAAAAATTATGGATCAGGATTTTCGTCGTGTTCATCTACTTCCACCTTGGTTTCACTTCCGACCGTGTCTTTTTGAAAATTGGGTAAAAAATGCCGTTATTACACATCACTACATGACTCCGATATACGGTCACTCAGATGCAGTTAGAATTTTAATAGACAGACTAGAGACTTATTATTCCGAACTTCCACCCTCAAAAAGAACAAATTGTTGAAGATTTCTATGTTAATGATATAGAATATTTTAATTATGAGTTCTAATATTTTTGTTGCAGGCGCTGGAGGTTTCATAGGAGGACATCTGGTAAATCAATTAGTAGCTGCAGGTCATTCTGTAGTTGCCGCTGATATAAAAAAGAAAGAAGACTGGTATCAGTTTAATCCACTTGCTGCAAATCATGTGGGTTGTGACTTGAGATTACGAGATAACTGTTACGAGCTTTCTGCAGGCGCAGATCGTATATACAATCTGGCTTGTAATATGGGCGGTATGGGTTTTATCCAAAACAACCATTCGCTGTGTATGGAGAGTGTTTTGATTCAAACACATATGTTACAAGCTGCACGTGACAGAAGAGTGCCCGAAATTCTTTATAGCTCTTCAGCTTGTATTTACCCTCAGGAGATTCAAAGTGAGATTAAAGATTCTGCATCACAAGGGTTAAAAGAAGCGGATGCATATCCGGCAAATCCTGAAGATGGGTATGGATGGGAAAAACTTTTTTCAGAAATTATAACTAATTACTTCCAACAGGATTTTGGGTTAGATGTTAGAATCTGTAGGTATCATAATGTCTATGGGCCTTTTGGTACTTGGAGAGGTGGAAGAGAAAAAGCTCCAGCTGCTATTTGCAGAAAAATTATAGAAGCTAAAAATTCTGGACATCATGAGATAGAAATTTGGGGCGATGGAGAGCAAACACGTTCTTTTATGTATATCGACGACTGTCTTACTGGTATGGATAAAATTTGGGCGTCTGGATACAGCAAGCCACTTAATTTAGGTAGTAGTGAGATGGTTTCTATAAATCAACTTGTAGATTTAATAGAAGAGATTGCCGGCATAACTGTAAAAAGAAATTATGATCTTTCTAAACCTCAAGGTGTTAGAGGTAGAAATAGTGATAATAATTTAATAAAAGAAATAACAGGCTGGGAGCCAAGTGTTCGTTTGAGAGACGGTCTAATAAAAACTTACACTTGGATCGCTGATGAAATACAGAGGGGTATTTGTACATCTAGGTAAGTGTGCAGGGACTTCTGTTAAGAAGTTCTTCGCACGGTTCTATCCTTCTGAAATTGCTTACATAGCAGACAACCGAAGTTCTGCATGGGTTAAAACTATGAGTAAGCGTCGTAAGTTGTCTTATGTTTTCCATAGGGATGACTTAGATAATTTTCCATACAAATTTACGCTTGTTAGAAATCCGTTTGATCGATTAGTTTCTTTTTGGAAGTACGAAATTTCAGGAAAATTAAAAGCCTCTACTCTGCAAGATAATAGTTTCCTAGGTCATGCGGAGTTTAGCGATTTTATAAGAGCCGTACATCAACTCGATTTTAATGATTATTTAAAACACTTAGGAGCAACTCACATTAAACCATTTACACATGAGACAAGTATTCTTTTCAAAGATGGTGATCTGTCTCAACCTACAATGGATTTTGTAGGACGCATGGAAAACCTACCAATAGATATCTACAAAGTTTTAGAAAAATTACGATTAGACTACAAAAAATTTCCCGTTCATAAATTCAATCAAACCCAGCGTGCGCATTATTCTACTTACTACGATTCACATACTATTTCGTTAGTCGAGGAAAAGTATAAAAAAGACTTAATGTATTTTAACTACAAATTTGAGGAGCAATCATGATAAAAATAAAAGTTTTAGATGACAGATGTTTAGTAATTCGTAATTTTGAAGAAGGGCTGCTTCCAGACGAAGAGCAGTTTGAAGAGTTTGCTTTAGAGGAGCTTCCAAACATCATGCCCGTTTTAAAATTATTTACGTCGACATCTTTAAAAAGAATCGACACATTGACAGTTCATGACGATGTCCTCGACATATTGGAGAAAAATGAAGAAGAAGATCCTTTTGGGGTAGAGTGGTAATATGCGTATATCTCATATTGTTAACGTATACTATCCTAAGGATCCTGACGCATTACTAGCTCAGCAGATTACACTAGACAGTCTACTTCGTGCCCGGGAAAATCTTAAACATCCTATAGATGTAAAGATACTAGCGTGTAAGCATGTCTCTGATTGTTTTTCCGTACCAAGTGGTGTGGAGTTTACGGAGGGCCTGACTCGCTATGCTCATGATGCTCATCCAGGACTTCCTGACACTAAGCTGCTTCCTATACTCAGGGACATTCTTGCTAGGGGTGTTAGTAAGTATGATTCAGATTTTTATATATATTCCAACTCTGATATCGGAGCCTACCCTAACCTATACAATAAAATTTTTAATTTGATTGAGGAAGGCTTTGATGGTGCTTGCATTAACAGAACTACGCTACCTAAAGAAAATAAAGGGAAGCCTGTGTGTACTGATGATTACACAGACTTATTGTATAAGTCCCCGCGTATTCCACATGGTGGTGCAGATTTTTTCTTATTCCCCAACTACGGTCGGTTCTGTCTGCATAAACTAGGTTCTATATTTATTGGTTACCCTCCTATAGGCGCTGTGATGCTTGAGTGGGTTAACGAAGTCAGTAATCATTTTGTTTGGCTCAAGGAAATTGGAAATACGTTCCACCTGGGTAACGATATGCCCTGGCGAGATAAATGTGAGTATAACGAAGTTAACGGCAAAGAAGCATCTAGATTATATCCAAACTTTCAAAGTGTCTGGAAACGTTTTTAATTATTAGTTGATTGTGCGCTGAAAATTGTTTAAGCAACCATTATGCAAAACGTAATGGTAGCCAATCTTCGCAATAAGAATAAAAAGAAATATGACTCTGATCGTTTAATTACACTGATCAAAGCTCAGATTGACAACAGTCTTCAGTTTGGCTGGACTCCCGATAATATAATTATGCTTACCAATTTTGAGTTTAGTTACATGGGAGTTAGAGCAGTACCTATTAAGTTAAACAACTTCTGTTTTACGGGTAGTAAAGTGTTTGGGGTCAAGTGGCTCATGGATAACACAGAGTACGAAGGACCTTTTTGGTGTCATGACTTAGACGCTTGGCAGAACGCTCCAATTACTTGTCCTGAGTTTAAAGACGCTGGTTTTGCTCAATACTCCAGACCTAAGATAAATGGTGGTGTGCAGTTCTGGCGTCACAGCGGGCATGACATTTTAAATGACATTGTTTCAGAGCTTATTCAAAACTCTGCAGCAAGGGAAGAGCCCACATTAGATAAGTACTGTCTTAAAAATAAGAGAGTCACCATTTTAAATAGTAAGTACAATGTAGGTTGTTCTGGATTTATTCCTAGATATGAAAGGGCTGACGAACATCCAGTAAAAGTCTGTCACTTCCATCCGGACAATAGAATAGCATGGCAGACGCATGTTCTTGATCGTAATGCTACAGGCATACGCAGTGTTACTCCTGAGCTAGAAGCGATGGTTCGTAAGTATTATCCGCTGTTGCAAACAGAACTTGATCAGGAGGGTAAGAATAGACAGATGGAGCATTTAAATGACAGGGCTAAAATAAAGCCTAGAAAATTAGATAAGACAAAGGCTACACTTAAGCAATACCGCAATTCTTTACCATCTTGAGTTATATATAGATGTTATGGACCTACTATATGTAATCGGGGTACTAGTAATAGTGCTAGTATTAATTGAATGGTGTGGTCGTGAATAAATAAATTACTAACAAAAGGAAACGAAATGGAATTATTAATACTTGGTTTAATACTTGGCTTATCAGCTGCTATGTCACCAACACTGTGGGTAGTCAGCGACATCGTAAAAGAAATACTCAAAGAAAGTAAGTAATGACAACAATATTTATTTTAGACGTGGTGTTAACAATAATACTACTGTTGCCCTGGACAATATATTTTGTATGTCTTACTAAAGGTGTATTCGAAGAACAACCGGATCTTTGTGCTCCGGTTTGCGATGTTAACAAAAAAGAAAACTCCTAATGGGGTTTTCTTTTAACTATTGACTATTATGTTTAATATAAAAATGATGAAGGCTTGTATGCATTATATCTACAAGCTACGATACCGAAGAAACGAAGGTTGGGACGATTCTGATCCTACCAATCAGTTCTTCATTAAAATGATAAATAAACATTTCAACGCTCGAAATGAAATACCATACCGATAACTTAAAAGAACTTGGCCAGCACTTTGTGCAGATGGAAGAAATTATAAGTGTCTTGGAGACTTTAGAAAACGGAGCTCCCGACATGTTAGCTACGGATAAGACCTCTATTAAAGACTTAGGTTTGAGTAAAGATGACATCTCAATGATGGAAGATATTCTCAAAGTTAAAATATCCGAAGAGTCACTTATAATGGATATCGCCAAAGATATGAAAGCACAGTCCTGATCTTTAAGGGTCAGGCTGTGCCTGGCTTTTAAAAATTATGGAAGATGAAAAAAAAGTTTTGGCAACTTTTAATGCCTACTCTAAGCATGAGGTACATGTGTACACAAATGCTTTTGAGTTACGTTATACTGTAGATCATTTCCTAAACTGGTTGAGGCAGACTTCAAAAGCCCCACCTATGTCTAATGGAAAACCTACTTACGACCCTGACACATTAGATCGTGTTAGGGAACGTTTCTATGAAGAATTAGAATGTTTACTAGAGGATTAAAATATGGGTTTAGATCAATACGCTTATGCGACCACCCATGGGCCGGGTAAATGGTCCAAAAAAACTTCGCTTGCTTACTGGCGTAAGCATCCAAACTTACAAGGTTGGATGGATAATAAATACGAAGAAAAGCATGCTGACTGTGAGGAGTTTAATTGTAAAAAATTATATCTCGATAACTGGGATTTAGATGAGCTGGAAACAGCCGTACTAAATCAATTACTCCCCGAAACCACCGGCTTCTTTTTCGGTGCCCCTTCGGATGAGCACTACAGAGAACAAGACTTAGAGTTTATACAAAAAGCTCGATATCATCTTAGTGTAGGTGATAAGGTCTATTACACTTGTTGGTATTAATATGAAAAGAAGATGTATTATAACAGGCACCGATGGATTTATCGGTCATAATTTATTAAAGCAGTTATTGTTAGATGGTTGGGACGTAGTACGTAAAATACCTACTTCGGATCAGCCATTCTCAAATGATTTATGCGGCATCGATGTGGTTTTCCACATCGGTGCTAATTCAAATACACTTGAAACAGATCTAAGTAAAATAATGTTTCAAAACTACCAGTATACAAAAGATATTGTTGATATGGCTGAGTACTATGGTAGTACTAAAGTTGTGTATGCTAGTTCGGCTGCTATTTATGGCGACGATATAGCAAACTCTAATATGCCAGACGGTACGCTACTAGAGTTATTTGACCGACCAAATAATATTTATGCTTGGACTAAATTACTGGGAGAAGATTACGGACGTGCTCGCTTGAATAATTTTGTGAGCTTACGTTATTTTAATGTATACGGTCCAGGCGAGCATAAGAAAGGACGTATGGCTTCAATGGCATGGCACGCATGGAAAAAACAGCCAGATAAGATTTCTTTATTTGAAGGCAAACCTCGTAGAGACTTTGTTTACATTAAAGATGTAGTATCCGCAACTATAGCAGCCGCAGATTCTCCTGGTGGTATATATCATGTGGGTACTGGACGCGCTGAGACTTTTGAATCTTTAGTTACAGGTATGGGTACTGAATATGACTATTTAGATCCTGATACTAAAAAACCAAAAGGTTATCAAGAGTACACTAGATGTGACACTAATTGTTGGTTACCTGAGTGGTCTCCCAAATATGACGTTACCTCCGGTACAGCTGATTATGTTGAGAATCTAAAATTTAACAAAGAGTACAAAGATGTTTGTTAAGTGGCAGAATACGTTATTAAATTTATCTCATGTAGCTGTCGTTGAGGTTTACTGTAATGAAGTACAAGACATGACCGTGACAGGTCACGTACGCGAGGAATGGGGCGTTAGAGTATATGGACCTACTAGACGAATCATAGCTTCTGCTGACCATTGTCAGACCGGAGAAGAAGCTGACGCTGTAATGCGAGAATTAGAGAATCTTTGTATACGTAAAAACTACGATGGTGGTATGTCAGGCTAGTCTTGACATACCACCTATCGTACACATTATTTTTTACATGTCCACCAGGGTTAGCAAAAAAGAAAAAGTAGCTAAATTAAAAAGTGGCGCACCTAGCGTTCCAGTAATGACGTGTCCTAATATTGACGATGCTATATCTCTTTTAGACGTTATGCAGACATACGTGGAAACTAACCGGCATGACTGTTACGAGGCGACTGATACTTTGTTACGTGCTTACTTAGAAAATTTAAGATTTTCTAATTCTCAATTAAGAGAGTCTGGTAGATACTGGTATCAGGCATCTTGTGATTTATTATCCTTAGAAGATATTTACGATGACGACAGATTCTGAAAAAAAACTATTATTAAAAGTAAGAGATATTCTAAATAATATCGATATAGACACCGATAAAATATATGTATCGGATATACGTTCTATTATAGCAGATCTTGAAAAACTTGAGGTATCACTAACGAAAGAATCTTCTTTGGTGATGATGGGTATGATTGCCCAGTCTTTGGGTACTGATTAAAGAGATTGACATTAGTTGGTCATTCCTGTTTTTTTCGATTACATGATCCGTACCAACGAGTTTAGAAAGTTTTTTATGTATGTCCTCATGGACTACTGTGAAGACACGTGTACAGATCAAGATGATTTATATAATTTTATTCTTATGTCTCCTACTATGGATGCGTTATTTGAATCCTTTGCTGAGGAGGGTTTTATGGATTGGTATCCTTCTGACTTTAATTGCGTGGGTGGTGCTTCGGATGGCTCAGTAGATACATTTACAAACTTGTATGAAGATGACGATCCTCGAGGTATGCCTTGTGTCGAACAGTTTTGGCTCGCCACATGTAAAAAAGCAGATATAGATTTTAATGCATTAATAGAAATAATGTGATGGATACACCAAGTAAGAAATCTAAATTTGTAGAAAAGCGTTGGGGCTCAGAGACGTGGTTTGCAAATAATGAGCAGCACAATTATTGCGGAAAAATTTTATATATTAAAAAAAATTGTTATTCCTCCATGCATTATCATTTAGAGAAGCATGAGGTGTTTTATATTACAGACGGTATTTTAGTGGTCTATACTATAGACAGCACTACCGGCGACGTTAAAAAAACTTTATTAAATAGAGGGCAACGAATGGAAATCCCTCAAGGTCTAGCCCACCAGCTGGTGGCTTGGGGCGACGACGTTACTTTTGTTGAGGTTAGTACTTTTCATAGAGATGAAGATTCTTATCGTGTGCAAGAAGATCTTATTACCAGCACAAGATCTGTCACTGATTAATCTGATTATCTGTGGACTACCTTCTTATTGGCAACGGCCCTTCAATAAACAATATAGATTGGGGTCAAGTTCAGGATACGACTTTGTGCAAAGTAGGCATTAATCGTAGTTATATAGTATTCCCATCTCACGATTATTTATTTTTTCAGGATCCTATAATTGTTCAAGAACTATTAGACGCTGGGTATACAGAGCCTGATTTGTTTAATTTAAATCTACGTACTACTAATTACTTTAATACTCGTCTATTACGAGACAGAGCTAAAGGTATGGTTACTGCTTATGAGTTTCAAGAGCTAGCTGGCTTTATACGATCTAATGCAGTTAATATTGTTCGTAAATTTGCATTTCATACTTATGCGCCTTTTACCATTCCAAATGCTATAAGTTATTTTTCCCACTTAGATCAAAGAGATTTTCAAAAGCCTAATTCTAGTAAACATTATAAGAATACTATACCCATTACTTTTTACATTGCTGGCTGTGATTTAAAATTTTCACAAAATAATAATCACTTTTGGCAGCATAAATATGAAAATCAGTCTAGACTCTCTGGCGCTGGCGGCAGTAGCCGTAAGCAGTTAAATAAACAATACGGTGCTTTTCAGAGAGTTGCAGTTAGGGCTGATTTTTTAAAAATAAATATTGTATCCGTAACCCCTAAATCCAAACTTAACAACCTGTTCAAATATGAGCCAATAACCACTGTTTTAAACAGATATAGAAAGCGTAAAAACAATGACAGAAAATATTGACGTAAACGAAGTATATAGAACTAGCCTTGTCGACGGGCTTTATGAAAGACACCAGTCTAAAAAACATTTCTTACTTGCTGAGATTCACAAACACTTAGAGTACCCAGAGTCAACTAATGTTGAAGAGTTAGATAATGCTATATGTGAGCTTGCTAAGGAGAATCAAATATTATTCTTGCTAGGTAATATGTTTGGCGGAGAAAAGCCAACTACGAAAGAAAGTGATCAAGAATAGAATCAAATTTTATATATTTACATTTATCTCTAACTGATTGCATATATTCAATATCGGCTAATATGTGATGGTTCTTCCTTCTAATAACCTCTTCTCTTTTTTGATTAACTTCTTCGTTATAAGTTCCTACCCAGTGATCACTATTAGTGTAGAAATCCATTCCAGTAACGTACAACAATTCCGGGCGCAAACTTACCATGTCTGAAATCATAAAAGACGCTAACGTAGGTTCAAACATTCCACCTTTAGTTTGTGACCAAAGCTTTTTTGTTTTTTGGTCCATAAACTGCCTGGCCGATAAAACTACTTGTAGGTCTACGTCACGTTTTTTTATTTTCCCAAAAGCCCTAAGTGCAGAGTTAAATAACTTTACAGTTTTCTCTCCTTTCACGACTAAAAAATTTACCCCACGTCTTTCAAATTTAGTTAGTAGTGCAATTAAATTTTTTACTCGTTGTGCTTTATCGTGAACGCCTACTCCAATGGATCTTTTTATAAATGCATTATTAAGGTACGCGATATCTGTTCTGCTTCCGTAGTCTCTATGTGTACTCTCATCTAAAAAAGCAGCGTCATTAGTACGTACAATGCAATCAAACTTATCTATATTTTCCCCAGCGTCAGTTCCTACTAAGGAAGTAGCCGGACCTACTATACAAACATTCTTGTTTCGTATACGAGCAACCAAATCTTTATTTGAATGAATTATCACAATACTAAATTATACGGAATTTCTGGAGTGGCGCGAGCCGGGAAAGATACCTTTGCTGCTACGTTAGCTAAAATCATTTCTGCCGAAAACAGTAGGCGTTGTCAAATTATATCTTTTGCCGATGCTCTTAAAAAGGATATTGATGGTTTCTTGTTAGATCGAATAGGAATCTCAGCTTTTACTCAAGATACGAAAGAGAAGACTATCATACGCCCATTACTTGTCGCTTATGGTATGACTATGCGTACACTTGACCCTTTGTATTGGGTGTCGAAAGTGGAGGCCTTAATTGCTACTAATATAGCCAATGATGTCGTATCACTAGTGACAGATGTTCGTTTTCCTAATGAGGTAAATTTTATTAACAATTATTCTTGTGAGTCTTGTGTCGTACATTTAAATCGAACAGATAAGCTTGGGAATCTTATACCCCCAGCTAATCAAGAGGAGGCAGATAATGATCCCGCTTGTGCAAAATTAAGTTCTGTTGATTTGACCTGGCCGACATTTGGAGACGATCAAGACGAGTACTCCGCTTATATCAAACACAATTTTTGGCTTTGAGTTAAAAACTTTTTTATTATACAGTAAGTCAGTGAATAAAATTACACGAGATAAAGAATTGTTAAGCAAGCTTTTAGATATACCAGCTAATATGGTATTTAAGAGACGCTCTGAGTTATCTTTATTTTGTTTAAAAGAATTAGAGAATGCTGTGGACCTGCCTAAAGGTTTTAAATTTTCTCGTCATTACAGAATACCTAAACCTGGAGATTACTTTTTAGATTTAGAGATTCTAAGTAAAGATCATAGACTCTTAGTTTATAAAGCTAAAACTTTTGGTGAGAGTCCTCGTATTATTATGACATGCGTAGGATCCACTCAAAAAGATATAAAGTTTTGTATCGACGTTTGTATTAACGAGGATAATTCACATGCGACATTTTCCGGAGAAAAAGTACGTTTACTAAATCCTTATGTAGATAGTACATCAAGAGTAGCGATACTAACAATGGATGATCGGATTCTTATTGTGCATATTGAAGAACTGCGTAATTTGAAAGCAAATGCGCCACATCAAAATAGATTAAACAAGTGGTTTAATCTTTCTGAGCGTGATAAAAAAAATATATCTGATTTAGAAGATGATGTATTTGGTTTGAACTAGAGATAAGTTCAAACGCAATAACACTATACATAGTGTTATATATTAATGACTAGTTACTATCCTGCTTTTAAGCAGGATTTTTTTTATCTAACCAAAATTTCGAACAATGATTTATTTTTCACAAACAATATTAACAACTAATTCTGAGTTGTTTATTCCCCGCAACGCCATAATACAAGCAAGCTCACAAGAAGAGTTTACGCGTAATGGTGTTACTACTAGTGTGCCTTCTTTGGTGTACTCTTTTTTACCAGTTAGACCTGATTCTAACTCAAATGATCAGCCGTCTCAACGAGTGATCTCTAATAATAACTGGAATGCACATGTATCTGGTCTTATTAATGACTTAGTAAAGATACGTGTATTTCTAGTACCGCTAGCTACTGCTGGTACTTGCGTTTGCACATACGCTATACCTACTTCAAATACGCATACTATAACTCAGTACGCTGAAGTAGAACTAAAATCAAAACGTCACTACTTTTTTGTGGAGACGCCTAGTAGTTATGTAGTCAACCCTGCTCCTAATGCACAACCAACTAGACCACCTCTACAAAGCCGAAGAGAATCCACCACCCTTGGACCGGCAGTTCGGCAAAATCTTCAACACCGTACAATTAACTAAATGCAATCTGTTACTAAACAAAATATTATATCTACAGCTGTTCAAAAATATCTAAACAGTTTGTTTGAGTTGTCAGCTCTTAGAAAACGTTCTGAACCTCTCGATCCGTATCTAAAAATCTTACGACCTAATCCAAGTCAAACTGCTATGCCTCCTGCAGAGTTAGACGAAGCAGCAAAAAGTTTGCGAAGACCTTACTTATGGCAACCATTGTGGCGTTTTGACTCAACTCGTATAATTTCAAAATTATTTGGAAATTTAGATTTAGATCTCCAAAATTTAATTAATAGTTACTCCAGTGCTATTTCACTAGCATATGGCGTGCAAATATATCAAAATAGTTTTAACAACGTTACTTCAGGTCGTGTATGTCGACCAAATCGTAACGATCAGGAAATACCAAATACATTCCATGATTACATGTTATCTTTTTTTACTCAACTTAGAGATTCAGAAAGTATGCTTCAAGCTGAGGTCATACATCCAAATCGCGTAGATTGGGATATCCTCCAAATGGGCTCCGGTCCTAAGGCTAAGACATCTAGTAAAAAGTTTCAGCCTAATAGTTACTATAATCTATTAACGTTAGTGGAAAAAACTATTAGTAGTTTGTGTAGTAATGCTAGTTTGCAGGATCACGGCTCGTCTAGATCAAATGATAGAAAATGGACAGAAGGTAAAAGTTTACTTTGGCCGTCTGCGGTCTTTTTTACTTTGTCCGATGCGAGTCAGGCGTCAACCAGGTCTTACTCAATGTCAGGTCAGCGAAATCCTGGTATGTCTTTGAGTTCTTGTTTACGTAATAAAGAAGGTCTGTATCTTGCACTTAATATTGGTCATGGTAGTGACTATAGATACTCTTACGGTTCAGAGCTTGCAGAGCAAGACCCGTCAATTAAAGATTTGATAGATACAGGAGTTTTTGGTGCTACAGATTCTGCAAGTAGAACTTCGTTCCCATATGCTAACATACTGATTTGTAGGGTCACTAATACTATACGTCAGCATATGTTAGATGGTGACGGTAGGAATACTTACGGAGGAAGAAGTGACATACCAACACAAGACAGCATTAGTTGTGATTTTAAAGGCGGTGATGCAATAACTGCCACTATGGATTTAAAGGCCAAAGATCTAACACAACAAATTACTGTACCTGCTATAATGCAGTCGGACAGTACAATGCGGCGTAACGACTTGGACCTCACTATAGGTCCTGTAGTTCATATAGCTCACCCAGAATCATTTAAAGATTTTGTAGTTTGCGAACGTCCGTTTGAACCTAAGGAAAGCGGTAAGTTTCCTAGACGTAAATCTCCTACAAATTATCAGGAGTGGTTACGATTATCTATAGAGAATAATCAGCTATTCGACTTAAGTGCGTTTACTGATATGCCTACTATCGAACCTAACTCTAGTAAACTTAGAAAACTTACATCCGGCAGTAGGCCTAGTTTGGTACAGCCTAAAAATTCAAATAAGGTGACACGAACCTGTTCTTTTCCAAATTATGCATTAGACCGACTTGTAGATAACCCGCTTTTTGGTTGGGTTTGTTACAACCGTCCTTTAGAAAACGCCCAAGCAGTGTCTCAAGCGTATGATCCAAGTTCGCGTCCGACAACCTGGACTTCTTTTGGTAGGCCTATACCTGGCCCTGTACCTAGGACAGACCTAATAGGAATGCTTACAACTACAAGAATTACGTCTAAATCTCAACGAGGGTTAGCAAAAGCTAATATGCAGCACTGGGCTTGGACTAATTTTAGTTCGATAAATCCAGAGCTTTACAATACTAAAAATATAAAACCTAGTCTAATGGACTATGCTACATCTACTGATGTTGAAGATCGAGGTAACGGTAAGATATACGTCGACCATGATGATGTGGGCCACTGTCCCATTACTGGTGAGGCTTTGATGGTTTCTACATTCTTAGTCGGCTGTAGTCCTGACGCTATAACTACGAGCTACAGATCATCTAATCGTTCTGTTGGTTGGTTAATTAAACCTTAGTAATTTGCGGGATGGTTTGAAATATAACCATCCCGCAAATATCTATACTGACATAAATTTTGTATAGGAATTTAATTTTACGCTTGGCAAACTAGAGCTGTAAAATAACATCCTCTACATAAACCTTTAAACAAAAATTCACAAATAAAACAATGACTAAAATTATTTCGTATACTGTTGGTAATAAAGAATTTAAATTAAATAAAGAAAAAGCTGAAGCTTCTCAACAAGCTAAGCGTGTTATAAATGGTAAAAACGTCGAGACGTTTAATTTTTTACCTTTAAAATATAAATGGGCTTATGACCTATATAAAAAGATGGCAGCCAATCATTGGGAGCCAGAAGACATTCCAATGCAAAAAGATTCAGAGCAATGGAAGCATAGTTCTGAGATAACTGATAACGACAAGTGGATCCTAAAAATGGGTCTGGGTTTCTTTTCTGCTGCAGAGGGTATGGTTGGTGATAATTTAATGCATGGCGTTCGTCGTGCAGTTACTAGTCCTGAGTTAAAACTTGTATTAGGACGACATGCACATGAAGAGAATATCCATGGCGATAGTTTACTATATATGATTTCGTCTTTGGGTATTGATCCATATGAATGTCAGGCAATGTTCGAAGATATACCTTCGATCTCTAAAAAAGTAGAATGGCTCAGAGACATAACATCAGAGCTGCGTGATAACATGGATTTCATAAGCACTCAAAACAAACAGATTCTAGCAAAGAACTTATTTGCCTACGGTCAGGCGTTTGAGGGATGCATGTTCTACGCACTTTTCGGCATGATACTTAACTTAGGTCGTCAGGGTAAATTCCCAGGTGTTAGTCAAATGTTTAAATATACACTTCGTGATGAGTCGAATCACATTGAGGTATTTCGTCTTTTATACAATGAGTTAATAAAAGAAAATCCAGACATTTACACAGATGAGTTTGCTTGCGACATGTCGGATCTTATGGATGA
>MDTC01065801.1_pt1 | contig 24295 bp, 23 predicted proteins | sample 811181 | NCBI WGS metagenome assembly MDTC01 (sample SAMN05326644, study PRJNA326480) | marine metagenome | isolation source: seawater | place: Pacific Ocean: North | collected 2011
GGTTTGTGCTAAGTAAGTGATGGCTGGATGAAAATCATAAGTTCCGGAGCCAAGTTGCATCCCATAACCAAGGACTCTCGAGATCGAATCCTTTTCATCAATCGATCCAGTTGGAAGGCTTAATCCCAAGTTCAAATGCATTCTTCGCCCACTATCCCATTGGGCAAGATCGTAAAGCCCTCCAAATTTTATATCTCCAAGACCATTGGAGCGCATTTTGCCCATTGGCATTCTCATTTCGTTGTCTAAATAATTAAGCATTCCCATCAGGGTCCATTTGTTTGAAATGGCATACATCGTCCCAAACATATGCATGTCCATAGTCATTTCAGTGGGGAGCATATTTGGCATAAACCCTGTTGCCATCATTGTCGGTTCGACAGTGTTAGATCCTTTCAGTAACCCATCCATTTCCATGATCATGAAGCGGTAAGAGACCATCCATTCCCCCATCTCGTGCATATGATCTCCCATCACTGAGATCGGGGCGTGACCATCCGGGCGTGCTGCGATCCATTGACCTTCGTGAGCGGTTAAATAAGAAAAAATGAGAGTAGAGATAAGCGTAATTGCAGTAAAAAGTTTCATAAAAAAAAGAGCTAACGAAGAGTGGGTCTTCGAATTCAAAAATGATAGCCAAAAGGGCTAGATTAAAAATTAAACGAATTCTCTTTATGCTCTTGGTGGGGGTATCTCCACTTGAGTCCATGCAATTGGGAATTTTTCTTGCTGAAAGTATAACCTGCCTATGAATAGCTGCTTTTCAATAATGACGGGATGAAAAGGTTCATTGAGTAGTTTAGTATCCAGGGCAAAAGTGTGATAGTTGCGGAGAGACTCTTGAGTTTCGGAGCCCAAGTCCGTCACTAATTCACATCCGGAACACCGATTGTTTCCGCCCAATGTCCATTCCGCTGATAGACTTAAGGATTGGGTCTGGTCATAAAATTTGTCAAACATACTCGCCCATACGCCCAATTGAAGTACACCAAGGGGTATACTGGTTGTTGCAATCATAGTAATGAGGGCAACTTTTAGCCATAGGCTTTGGCGTACAAGGGTTTGCATTAAAAATTACTAAAAGAAAACGCGTTCGATAGTCCAATAAATTCCCATCAATGTAATTAGTAAAGACCCGGGGACGACAACCCATTTACGGTATGCTTTTTCTTCTGCAAGCCAGAATGTTGAACCAAAAACGAGTGTAATCACGGCAAGCTGACCAAACTCTACACCTACATTAAATCCAAGTAGCCCAATTACCAATGAGGTCGGATCCAGGTCAAAAGCAGAGAGAGCACCGGCAAAACCGAGTCCATGAATCAACCCAAAGAAAAAGACTACAAGTAGGCGCATATGCCTGTAGCCAGGAAAGAGGATGTTTTCAATGGCTACAACTGCAATGCTTGCGGCTATAATAGGCTCAACCACATGAGATGGCGCTGCTACGAGATCCAGGGTGGCAAGACCTAGAGTAATAGTGTGGGCAATAGTAAATACCGATACTTGATAAATGATAGGTTTCCATTTTCTGGAAAGAAAAAAGAGCCCCAGAACAAAAAGGATATGATCCAGGCCCAGCGGAAGCACATGAACGAAGCCCTGTCTTGTGAAAGAGAAAAAAGTACTTCGGGCATCGGCTCTTCTTTGTTCTGCTTGTTCCTCTTTCGAAATAGTTTTGGCTGGTTGGATCACAACCGGCTTTTCGGCTTCAGGCGCGGGTCTCGTGCCAATGAAGCCAAGATCAAATTTAAAGCTTTCTTCTCCGGGAAAAAGAACATTTACCCGTCGCTGAGGTTTACCGTCTATTTGATTGGTGAAAATCAAGTCGTAGGGAGCTTCTTCTTTGGCACGAATCTGATAAAAAGTGGTGTTGCTTTCCAAAAAAGTGTCATGGTGACCCTTTATTACAACAATGTTATCTTCGCTTAAATCGCCCGCATCCTTTTCAGTAAAATTTAGATCAAAATCTGGAATAAACCAGGAGGTTTCGCCAAAGCGCAAATCAAAAGCATCCTTGATCATTTCCTTAGCTTTCAGAAGTAATTCAGTTTTGTTTGATTCTGGAAAGTCTTTGAAAGCCTTTGCTGTTATAAAAGGAATAGATTCTGGATCTTCCGCGAAGCTTCTAGGATCAATTTCAATAATAATGGATGTATTCCCATCCGAATTAAAACTTCCAAGAATCGGAATATCCGGAATTGGATGGGTGTAGGCAGAGGAAAAAAATCTAAATAAAAGTGTTATGAGGAGCAACTTTTTCAAAATCTGGAGGGTTTTATTCAGGTAATAAAAATGAAAATTCTTTCGCTAATCGAAAATTAATCTTGTGAAAGCATGAATTGACTATTGATTGAATGATTCTAATACAAACCCTAATCTTATAAAATATGAAAATTATTACTACAGCCATTGTATCACTATTATTCGCAGGTTCAGTTTTTGCCGGTTGTCCATCAAAAACAATTAAGGGTAAAGTTGTCAGTTTTGATGAAGAATCAAAGACTCTTACTGTTGCCCTAGGCAAAAAAGAGAAGAAAGTCCAAGTTGGAAGTAAAACCAAAATGGAAGGATTTGAATGCCCAACCAAACTCGAAGCAGGCGCCCGTGTTTCCATCGACGGATGTAATTGTAAAAATAAAGTTGCTACTAAAGTATCCGTTGCAAAAGGAAAAAAGACAGCAAGCTAAGTTTTACTTCTTACAAGCAAACTTAAAAGCCCTCAACTATGAGGGCTTTTTTTTGGCTGTTTTCCAGATGTATGATTTCGGACCGAAAACCACGGATAAAATAAAACATATTGATGCTGTAATTGCCATTGCGGCCGCAATGGAGCAATCTAACCAATAAGCCAAGTGGAATCCGCCAAATGTGTAGAAAATTCCGAGGGGAAATGTACAAATTAGGATTGAAGGTAAGCGGTTGAAGAAAAAAGTTGCAGTGACACTCGGAAAAACGAGCATAGCCACTACTAATATTACTCCGACAGATTCCAAACTCGCGACTGTAGAGAGTGCAAGTAATAGCATCAGAAAAAGATGAATAATCTTAACGGGCCAGCCGATTGAATGAGCAAGGATGGCATCAAAACTGGTCAGTAAAAGTTGCCTATAGAATAGCGAAATTAAGATGATGATTGCCGCACAAATTAATCCCATAACCCAGAGGGAACGATTTCCGAAATCGTTTTCCCCCAACATGAAATTTGGAGCAAGAGGAGTAAGGCCAATTTCACCATATAAAATACAGTCTGTATCCAAATCAAGATGACCCGCTTGGAGGTTGATCATAGTCACTCCAAGTGCAAAAAAGGAAGTAAACACAATAGCCATCGATGCGTCTTTGTTTACAGGGGAGTTTTGCTGAAGCCATTCAATGGAAAAACTACAAGCAAGGCCGGCTAAGCAGGCACCCAATAGCATTGGGCCGACTTCCAGTGATCCCAAAGTAAGAAATGTGATTACAATCCCAGGAAGGATTCCGTGGCTTATTGCATCCCCCATTAAGGCCATTCTTCGAACAACGATGAATGTGCCAACCATTCCGCTAACCCAGCAAACCATCAATCCCATGAGGATTATCTGGCTATTCCACGCAATCAGTTCAGGCGTCGCCCAAGGTTCGAAGAAGACCTGAGTAGGATCAAACTTGGGGATAAAATTCATAGGTTGAAAAAGGGGAGGGACTCAGGACGGCCTGGGGAGATTACCCTGATGAATATCCGTAATGCTGGGGATAAGTTTGCCATGTGGGTCAGTTTTGGGGTTTTGCAGGAGCCGTTCAATTTGACGAACGGTTTTTTCACCCAATACATGTTCAATCTTTTCAGCGTCCTCGTGGACATGATCAGGTTCGTATTGCGCTTCATTGGTAAGGTAGAGCTCCCAAAGTCGATGGTTCCTTACAATCTTACATGCATATTCCCAGCCTTTGGGAGTCAGTGTCATAACTGTTTGTGAAGGAAGGCTTACCTGATCTATAGGAGAAATATTTTTGGTGGCTAGGCCCGCTGCGGTAAGATTTTGAATTTCTTTCTCAACCTCAGGGCGGCTTAACCCCCTTTTTTTCATGATCTCGAGTGAAGATATTTCACTTTCTTCAAACCCTTTTTGTTCGAGGATTTGAAACGCAGCTTTAAGGGTGTTTTCCACTATAATTCGGGACCTCTTAGACCTCGTATTCAGCCAGCAGAAAAGGATTCCTTTTTCCGTTCGGAAGAACAGAATGAAAAGAAAGAGAAGGGCTGAAACCAGAACGATCAGCGGTCCTGCAGGCAGGTTTTTTCCAAGAAAGGAAAAAAAGGTTCCGCTAATCCCAGCCCCAGCTCCCAAAAGAGATGAAAGCACTAGGTAGGTTTTCATCCGTCTGGTAATTAGTGAGGCAGTCGCAGCCGGTATCACTAGGATGGCTGAAACCAATATAACTCCAACCAGTTGGAGCGACGAAATCACACAAAAAGCAATAAGCATCCAGAGAATAAATTGTAAAAAATCATTCGGGATTCCGATCGATTTCGAGAATTGTGGATCAAATCCAGTGACCAGCAGTTGCCTGAAATTAAAGACTATGAATAGACTGATTAAAAGAAGGGTAATGAGTAATCCATTAATATCATTTGAGGACAGTGCAGACACCTGCCCAAACATAAAGGAATCCAATCCTGACTGATCAGTGTACCCAACCTTTTGGATGCGGGTAAGAAGACAAATACCCAAGGCGTAAAAAGCAGAAAGAACGATGCCTAAAGAACTATCTTCATGAATTCTGGTAAATTTTTTCAGTAAACTCAGGCAGCATACGCCGGCAAAACCTGCGATACCTGCCCCAATCAGTAATGAAAAATTATCCTTTTCTCCGGCCCATATAAACCCGACTGCAATACCTGGAAGAACTGCATGAGAAAGAGTGTCTCCAAAAAGCGATAGCCTTCTGGTCACCACATAGCTTCCAATCAATCCGCAGGAAAGCCCCATTAATAAAGCTCCAAGGGCTACCTTCCGAATGGATGGATCCTTCATTTCGATGAATCTTTCTGCTTGGGTTAGCCAGTTAAAATCTTCCCCGGACCCAATCTGCTTCGCTTCGAGAAAAGACAATGAGATTAGCAAAACCCCAAAAATGATTACCCAGTTTTTCACCTTCCTACCTCTCAAGGCTCAGGATTCTTTGCTACCTCTGTTGCCATTTCTGAAAGCACAGCCAATTTACCTCCATAGGTTTTTTGAAGTAATTCATGAGTGTAGACTTCCGAGACTGAACCGAATGCGACTTTTCTCATATTGAGCAACAAGAGTTGATCAAAATACTTCTTGGCAGAGGCTAAATCATGATGAACAACCATTAGGGTTTTTCCTGCTTTTTTCATTTCTTGAAGGATGGAAATTATGGTTTTTTCTGTTACAGCATCGACACCGGCAAAAGGTTCATCCATCAAGTAAACAGCACTCTCCTGAGCAAGAGCTCTCGCTAAAAAAACTCTTTGCTGCTGTCCGCCAGAGAGGTTTCCTATAGGCCTGTCTGCATAAGCGAGCATATTTACTTGTTCGAGGCATTCACTCGCTTTGTTCCTATCCTCTTTCCCAATACGGCTTAACCAACCATGGTGTCCGTAGCGCCCCATCAGTACCACATCGAATACGGTTACGGGAAAATCCCAGTCAACTGATTCCTTTTGGGGAATGTAGCCAATTCTTTTGATTCCTGTTTTGGGGCTATCTCCAAAAATTTTAACATACCCTCCATTGGGCTTGATTATGTTCATGATCGTCTGAATCAATGTGGATTTACCCGCACCATTTGGCCCAAGAATACCAACGAAAGATCCCTCTTCTATTTCTAGATCTACGCCATAGAGAACGGGTTTCTTTTGATAGGAAACAGTGAGGTCGTGAACCTCGATCGGTAAATCTTGGTGTTTCATTTCCTACGGTCTTAGACCGTCCACAATCGTTAAGATATTGTAAACCAGCATTCCCTCCCAGGTATTGTGGGGGTATGCTTTTTGATTGGGACCGGTGCTTTGTTTGTCTGCACTTCCGTAGGCGTCAGAATATAAAGGTGCTCCAATGACCGCTCCGGTTTCCTTTGCAATCTCGCGCAAGGCTTTTGGGTTTACGCTGCTTTCTATGAACAAATATTTCACCTTTCTCTTCCTGATAAAATCCACCAAATTTGTTCGGTCATTCAGTCCTGCCTCCTGAAGAGTGGAGATGCCCTGAAGAGCGATAACTTCTATTCCAAAAAATTTACCAAGATACCTGAAAGCATCGTGACTGGTGATTAAAATTCTCTTTTCTTCAGGAAGGGAGAGGAGTTGTGATCTGGCCCATTTGGTGACTTCTTCTATTTCTTTAACTAAGAGAATTTTCCTTTGTACGATTTCATCTTTTAGCTCTGGCAGTTCCTGAATTAAGAATTTCGAAACTCCATCGATACACATCAACCAAAGTTTAGGCGAAAACCAGAGGTGAGGATCGTAATATTCAGATTCTTCTTCATCCATGCTTAGAAGCAGATCATCGGGAATAGCAGAGGTAACGGCATAAGTCGTGATTTTATGGTGACCTTCTCTCAAGATCGAAGCCAGCTTACCTTCCAATCGAAGTCCATGAAAAAGGATCATATCCGCTGTTGAGATGGCGGTCATATCATGAGCAGTGGGTTTGTAGGAATGCGGGTCAGTTCCAGGTCCCATTAAGGAGGTTATTCTGCATGAATTACCAAGCAACCTACTTGCGATATCTGTTACTTGCGTGGTCGTGGTAACGATGGAGATTTTTTTATTGGCGTTTAAATCCACGGAACTCTTAACGGGATTAATTTCACAACCGGAGGCTAGAAACAAGGCGACTAAGGCAGGTATCAATATCAGTGGTAAAAATTTTTGCATAGGAATAGACAAATAAAATATTTTGACTAATCAAAGTTATAGTTTGGATTTGCCTTGAGTCAATCTTCTTGAAATACACAATCAAAGAAATGGCGACTTCGACGGTAGAAAATTATTTGAAGGAAATTCTTGTGATCACACTGGAAGAGTCGGTTTCTAAAGTTACGATGGGTCAAGTTGCCAGAGTTCTCGGCGTTACCCCCGGAACCGCAACTTCCATGGCTAAAAGTTTGGAGCGTGATGGCTGGATCAAGTATTTCCCCCGGGTAGGTGTATCTTTAACCCGAAAAGGAAGGAAGCTAGCCATGAACATGTTGCGCAGACATCGCCTTCTCGAGACCTTTCTCGTAGAGACTCTCGGTTTGGATTGGAGTGAAATCCATGCAGAAGCCGAAGAGCTGGAGCATGCCATCTCCGAGAAGGTGATTGAAAAATTGGATGAATTTTTGGGTCGTCCGCGTTTTGATCCTCATGGTGATCCCATTCCTTCCAAAGGAGGAGTCATCCAGCAGCTTTCATCGAAGCCATTATCCGATTTCGAAAAAGATGCAGAGATAAGGATCGAATCTATCATCGATCAGGACAAGGAATTCCTGAAGTTTGCAAGAAAGACAAAGTTGGTTCCCGGCCAGCGATTTAAAATTATCGGAAAAGAAGATTGTGCTGATTCTATTACCCTTAGAAACTACAAGGGGAAAGAAGTTAACTTAGGTTTCCGGTCAGCAGAAAAAGTGCTGGCATTATCATTTGAGTCATAAAACTGAGAAAAGATCACAAAAAAATGTTTGCTCATTACACTGAAGTCTTTCAGAAAAATCTTTTGTTTAACTAACCCCCTCTTACATTATGCCAAGACCCGTAACCCTGTTTACCGGCCAATGGGCCGACCTCTCCCTGCCTGACCTTGCTGCCAAAGCAGCCCAAATGGGCTATGATGGACTCGAGCTCGCCTGTTGGGGAGATCATTTTGATGTCGATAAAGCTGCAGTCTCTAAGAAGTACTGTAAGGAACGCTGGGAGATTCTATCCGATCATGGGCTTACATCCTTTGCGATTTCCAGTCATTTAGTCGGGCAAGCTGTTTGTGATCTGATCGATGAGCGCCACAAATCAATCCTTCCTCCTGATGTTTGGGGTGAAGGAGATCCTGAGAAAGTGCGGAAGCGGGCAGCCAAAAAATTGGCGAAGACTGCGAAAGCTTGTCGTAATTTTATCAATGAGAAACCAGAGAGGAAAAAGAAGGACGATTTTCCTGCAGTTGTAAATGGATTTACGGGGTCAAGCATTTGGCATTCGATTTATGCGTTTCCGCCGACTGATCAAGCTTACTGGGACAAGGGTTTTGCTGATTTCGCGAAACGTTTCGGTCCAATCTTGCAGGAATTTGATAAACAAAATGTCAACTTTGCTCTCGAAGTTCATCCCACGGAGATCGCTTTTGATATCGCAAGTGCAGATAGAGCCCTAGCCGCGGTTAAAGGGCATAAGAGGTTTGGTTTTAATTACGATCCTTCTCATCTAGGTTATCAGGGAGTGGATTATGTGAAATTCATCCGCACCTTCTCTGATCGTATTTATCATGCCCATATGAAAGATGCCTGGTGGGGGCATGGAGACGGTACAGTGGGTGTTTTTGGAGGCCACACCACTTTTGCCGACCCGAGACGCCAGTGGGATTTCCGCTCTGTGGGAAGAGGAGATGTTGATTTTGAAGAAATTATCGTGGCTTTGAATGATATTGGATATGCCGGACCGCTTTCGATTGAGTGGGAAGACAGCCGGATGGATCGTTTCCATGGTGCCACTGAATCTTGTGAGTTTGTGAAGCAGTTGGATTTCACTCCCAATCAAATGGCTTTCGATTCTGCTTTTGATAAAGAAAATCAGTAACTAGCTATAATTATGAAAAGAAAATTGCGCATGGGCATGGTCGGCGGTGGTCGGGGAGCATTTATCGGAGGGGTTCACCGAAGAGCGGCCAATCTGGATGGCAATATTGAACTTGTCGCCGGTGCCTTCTCTTCAGATCCGAAAAAGAGCAAACTTTCAGGAAAGGATTTCCATTTGGATCCTTCGAGAGTCTACAATTCCTATGAGGAAATGGCCGAAAAAGAAAAAGCCTTACCAGAAGATCAAAGAATTGATTTTGTAACTATTGTGGTTCAAAACCATTTGCATTTTGATGTCGCGAAAACCTTTCTGCACGCTGGTTTCAATGTGATTTGTGATAAGCCCGTTACTTACGACTTAGCTCAGGCCAGGGAATTACGAAAGATTATAAACAAGACCAAAAAAGTCTTCGCTTTAACTCATAACTATACAGGGTATCCCATGGTCAAGCTTGCCCGCGAAATGATCAAAAAGGGGGAACTGGGGGAAATTATCAAGGTGGTCTGCGAGTACCCTCAGGGGTATGCAATCACTGCTCTCACAGGTGAGGAAAAAGCGATTGCCAACTGGCGGGCCAATCCAAAAATTGCCGGAATCTCAAACTGTATGGGGGATATCGGTACGCATGCCGAAAATTTGGTTCACTACATTACCGGACTGGAAATTGATAAATTATGTGCTGATCTTTCCGTAAACATCCCGGGTCGTAAGCTTGATGATGATGGTAATGTGTTGGTTCGCTTCAAAGGGGGAGCGAAGGGTATCATATACGCATCCCAGGTATCTAATGGAGATGAAAATGATTTGAATATACGCGTCTATGGAACCAAAAAATCAATTGAGTGGCATCAGGAAGATCCCAATGATCTCTTGGTCAAAGATGCCCGTGCTCCCCGGCAAGTCTGGCGCCGAGGCAATGGTTATGTTACTGGTGATGCGGTGGAAAATACACGTATACCTTTTGGACACCCTGAAGGTTTCATTGAAGCTTTCGCCAATGTTTATAACGCAGCAGCGGTGGCAATCTCAGATGAAGTCTCAGGGAAATATCCTCGGAAATCTGGCTATGATTTTCCGGATATCCGAGACGGTATAATTGGAATGGCATTTATCGAGACGGTTGTGAAGAGTTCTAAATCAAAGGAAAAGTGGGTCAAGTTTCCCACACTCCCCAAGTAATAAATTAATGAGTAAAAAAATTGGAATTATCGGAGCTGGAGGAATGCTGCAGTATCACGCAGCTGGATTTCGTGCCGGCGGTGCTGAGCTGATCGCGATTTGCGATATGAACGAAACGGCTGCAAAAAGTGCAGCGGCAGAATATGAAGTGCCCCATGTGTTTTCAGATTCGGCCAAGATGCTGAGTGAATTCTCGGATTTAGATGCGATTAGCATTATCACTCCCAATCGTACCCATCGACCCCTTGCCATCCAGGCTTTACAGGCAGGGAAGCATGTTTTTTGCGAGAAACCACCCGCACTTAATGCAACCGAGGTCAATGAAATGAAACTGGCTTCGGAAGAGGCCGGTAAAACCTTAATGTTTAATTTCAACAACCGGGCACGACCTGAGTCCTATGCTTTACGCAAGTACATCGAAGCCGGAGAAGTGGGGCAAATCAATTCTGCCCAAGCCAAGTGGATCCGTAGGACTGGAATTCCCGGATTTGGTGGATGGTTCACCAACAAGGAGATGTCAGGTGGCGGACCATTAATTGACCTTTTGCATATGGTAGATCTTGCCCTCTTTTACATGAATTACCCGAAGCCATCGAATGTGCTCGCACAAACTTTCAATGACTTCATTGAGAACAAGGACTTTAAGGGTCCATGGGGAATACCCGATGTTGCGGATGGCGTCACTGATGTCGAAAGTGCTGCCCATGGGTTTGTGACTTTTGAAACCGGTCAAGTACTTAGCTTTCAGATTTCCTGGGCGGAAATGAATAAGCGCGAAGAAGTGTCTGTGACCTTTCAAGGGAAGAAAGCGGGAGGAATGATTCGTCGTTTGTTCGAAGCGGACGGGCTTGATGAAACAGCCATTGACGATTGTGAATTGTATGTTCAGGAGCATGGACGATCTGTTAATCGCAGCATTATTACGGAGGCGAATGAAGATATGGGCAGAATTCGTTCAGCCGAGAATTTTGTTCGTTCAATTTCGAATGAAGAAGCACCTTTAAATACGCCTGACCAAGCCTTGGCTTTAATGAAGATTATTGATGCAACCTATGCTTCCTCTAAGAGCGGAAGTTCGATTGCGATCTCCTGATTCTTAGTACATTCGCTTGTCACTTTCTTTAAACTAATCTATTTAATCTACCTCAATTATGGGCAAACAATATAAGAAACTTATTAAGCGTCGCAGACGTACCGCATATCTTGCCAGACGAAAAGCTTCAATCAATGCAGAGAAACCTGACTCTACAAAAAAAGCGAAGTCTCCGGCAAAGAAAGTTGCTCGTAAAAAAGCAACCCCAGCACCGAAGGCGGAGCCTGTTGCTGAAAAAGCTAAAACTGAGGATGTTCTTGGTCCTGACGCAATCGCAAAAGAAACCGAAGATGCTTCGTCTTCCGAAGAATCAAAGAAATAGCATTGCATGAATATTTGTAAGCAGTTACTCCCAGTAACTCAGCTTACGATATGCTTATTTCTGTGTAATACTAATTTCCTTTGGGGAAATAGTGTTAAGAAAATTCACACGGAGTATTTCACTGAGTATGATTTTTTAAGAATACCCGAGTTTTTTAGCGGAAAAGAATTTACAGGCAGCAGGGTTATAGTCCGATCATCACCCGTTAGAAGAGGACTTTATTTCTCTATTACGCTTGGGAAAAAAAGTTCTCATATCCGGAAAGGAAAAAGAGTCGAACTCCAGCTTATCGATACAACAAGCCTTTTTTCACGAGACTTTAGCTTTAGCTTACCTGAGATTTCTCACAACCAGAAAGATTTATTTATCGGTATTACAGGAGCAGATTGGAATCAGTCAGCCATGAATTTGGTTGCATGGAAAGTTGAGATTTTTGACTCCTCAAAAGAACCATTGTTTTCAAGTCAAAGTGCCCTTTGGGGACATTCAAAATAATTTGAAAAAAGAAAGCTTTTGGGGTTCCTGGTGCCCTTTTGAGTCAGGCAATCGCTTTACATCTCTGAGTCTAGAAGAAACTCTAATGGGTGGTCAGTCTTTTGACTGGCATCCGATTGCAAATTTACATTGGAGGGGCAGGGTGGAAAGAAATATTTTTGAATGCAGGTGGCAAAATGGAAAACCTGAATGGCGATGTCAGAAAAAAACTGTTCATCCCAAAGAAATGATTGAAAAATATTTTTGCCTGGGAGCTGGTTATGAGGAGTTACTCAATGAACTGCCTTGGAGGTCAGATCCCATTTTAGGCATGTGTATGGAGCAACTAGAAGGGCTTAGAATTTTAAGGCAGCCTCTCGATCAAACGCTTTTCTTTTTTATTCTTAGTTCAGCCAAGAGCATTCCCCAAATTCAAGAAATTGGAGATACAGTTTTTCAGAAGTATGGTGATGAGCTAATGGAAGACATTTATAGTTTTCCGGGATGGGTAAAATTGGCAGAAATTCCTGAGGAAGACTTGCGGTTATTGAAAATGGGTTACCGGGCTAAGTATATTTCTCAATCAGCGAAATTTATAAATGACCAACCCGGATGGTTGGAGTCTATTCCTCAGATGAAATATGAAGATGCCAAAAATGAACTTCTAAAACTTCCAGGAGTGGGTGCAAAAATTGCTGACTGTACTTTATTGTTTGGAGGGAATTTTTTGGAAGCTTTTCCGATTGATACCTGGATCGAAAAAAGTTTGGAAAAACGATATTCTTTGGAAGGGTGGAGCACCGCGCAGAAAACTCATTTTGCCCGAATTCACTTTGGGAAATTTGCTGGCTTGGCTCAACAATTTCTATTTTCAGCAGAGAGATTGGGTATTTTGGATAAACACTAAAAAAAAATACTTATCAATTTCATTCATATTTTGGGGAATTCGGTATGAGTGGCACAAAAGTTGCAAAAGTTGATATGCTACACCGATCCAATGAGCCCTAATTCCTTTCAAAATTATCAAACTGGACATTTTTTTGACGAAATGTTCGACGGATCCAGTAAGACTAAAGCCTACGATTTCTACCAACCAATCTACGATCGTGTAGGTGGTTTATCTGCAAGTGAATTTGAAGAAAAAAAGAGGCAGGCGGACTCTTCCTTTCTTGAACATGGTGTAACTTTTACTGTTTATGGTGACGAAACAGGGACCGAGCGTATTTTCCCTTTTGACCTTATCCCAAGAGTCATTCCTGATGCGGAGTGGCAGAAAGTTGAACAGGGACTACGACAACGTATTCTGGCACTGAATTTATTCCTAAATGATGTGTATCATGGTTCGAAAATTCTTACTGATGGAGTAATTCCGGAAGAAGTGGTGAAGTCATCTGCTCATTTTCGAGAAGAAATGATTGGTTTTGATGTACCCAGGGATATTTATGTGCATGTTTGTGGTTCGGACTTGATTCGTGACGAAAACGGAAAGTATTTGGTATTGGAAGATAATGCACGCTGTCCATCTGGGGCTTCCTATCTTTTAGAAAATAGGGAAATCATGAAAAAAACTTTTCCCCGTACCTATCAAAAAATGTCGGTGCGGTCTGTCGAAGCATATCCGGAGTATCTTCTTAGATCTTTGGAGTATCTTTCTCCGCGGAAATCACAGAAACCAGTTTGTGTCCTTTTAACACCGGGCGTTTATAACAGTGCTTACTTTGAGCATACTTTTCTTGCCCGGCAAATGGGTATTGAGATCGTAGAAGGTAAAGATCTTATCGCTATTGATGGTTTTGTATATATGAGGACCACCCAGGGTTTAGTTCAGGTAGATGTTATTTACCGAAGACTGGATGATGAATTTCTCGATCCACTTTTTTTCAATGAAGAATCATTGCTTGGGGTTAGCGGTTTGATGGACGCTTATTTGAAGGGTAATGTTGCCTTGGCCAATGGAATAGGGACTGGAGTAGTAGATGACAAAGTAACTTATGCGTATGTTCCTGAAATGATTCGCTACTACCTAGGGCAGGATCCAATCCTTGAACAGGTGCCCACCTACCTTTGCTGGCGTGAACAGGATAGAAAATTTGTTTTGGAAAATCTTTCGGATTTAGTTGTGAAATCTGCGAATGAGTCTGGAGGATATGGTATGCTCATTGGAAATGCCTCAACTCAAGAAGAAAGGGATGAATTTGCCAAACGAATCCAAGGGGCTCCAAGAGATTACATTGCTCAACCGATTATTTCACTTTCTAGACATCCCACTTTTTGTCCCGATGGGGTGGAGGGCAGGCATGTGGATCTTCGTCCTTTCATCTTGTATGGTGAAGATATAGAGATTGTACCGGGAGGCCTTACGCGAGTAGCCTTAAAAAAAGATTCACTGGTAGTGAATTCATCTCAGGGTGGAGGAAGTAAGGACACTTGGGTATTGAAAAACTAAGATGCTTTCTCGGGTCGCAGATAATCTTTACTGGATGAGCCGCTATGTTGAGCGGGCGGAAGGAGTGACTCGCTTGGTCGAAGTAAATCGCGACACAGATTTGGAGTCTTATGCCAATGGAACGAAGAGGGATTATTGGCAATCAGCCCTCAGTGCGATGTGTGCCGTGGAAGATTTTGCCCAAGATGAATTAGATGATCACGAACTCTTCATCCTGTTTTCCAAGGACTGGTCTAGCTCAGTATCTACCTGCATTAATATGGCCCGCGAAAATGCCCGAATGGTTAGAGATCAGTTATCAGAAGAGATTTGGGTAGAACTCAACAATTTATACCTCTATTTAAATTCACCCGCTCTACCTGAGAAATTTAGTAACGATCCCCAAAGTTTTTTTCGTAGAACCATACGTTTTTCGTTGGTCTTTCAGGGTCTCTCGGATGCTACAATTCATCATGACGAAGGCTGGAGGTTTATGTCGCTTGGAAAATACTTGGAGAGATCCGATCAGACTAGCCGCGTACTTGATACCCTAACCATGCTTGGAGAAGAGCCCACCCGCCTCGATCTGATTGGTGCTTTGCGTAGTTGCAGTGCTCTTTCCGCATACCGCCGACGGTATCAGGGAGCACTTTCTCTACAGAATGTCGCAGATTTCCTTTTATTTTCGAGAGATTTTCCAAGGTCACTAAGGTTTGCTATTGCTCGAATTGATACGCTCTTGCATGAGATTTCTGGAGTGCCATCCGGAAATTACTCGAATGAGGCAGAGAGATTAACTGGCAGTGCACTTGCCCAACTTAATTTTTCCGGAATTGAGTCTCTGCTTGCCGATGGTTTGCATGAATCGATTGATCAATTACAAAAAAAACTTATTGATGTTGGCCAAAGTATTTTTGAAACCTATGTCTTATTACCATTTGAAATTAAAAACGCCGAAGTTGCACCGATGGTTCAACGACAAATGCAGCAGCAGTAGCTAGCAGCCACATGCGTTTATACATTTTACACAAAACTCATTATAGATATCCATCTCCCGTTCGAGAAAGTTTTAACGAACTTCGCTTGCACCCACTTACGAACGATTGGCAACGATGCGAATCGTGTTTTGTCACGGTTTTACCGACTGCTCAAATGAGGCAGTACCTGGATTTGAATGGCAATTTGGTCCATCACTTTGAAATCCCTAGTGATCATTCAAAATTGAAGATTGAGAGCCGATCAACAATGGTAACGGCGAAGCGAGTTGATTTTGAAAGCTTCCCCTATGGAACTTCGATGAAATCTTTGAGAGAGGTGGAAGGAAACCCAGAATGTAGACCTTACTTACAAAGTTCCAATTTCATTGATATCAGCCCGGAGATCTGGCGTTTGGCAGTTGATGTTCAGGGGAGTTCTAAAGATGTTTTTCAGACTGCTTACCAAGTGATGGAGTACATCTATTTAAATTTTGAATATAGTGTTTCCACAACGAGTGTGGGGACGCATGCCAATGAAGTGTTGGAGAAAAAGAAGGGAGTTTGCCAGGACTTTGCTCATGCAGCAATTGCTCTTTGTCGCTGCCTGGCTATTCCTGCTCGTTATGTGAGCGGATATTTCTACGATCCAACCCGTGATCAAAGTATGCGTGGTTCCGGAGCATCGCATGCATGGATAGAAGTATTGGTAAATGGTACTGGCTGGTTTGGGTTGGACCCTACTAACAATCGAGTTGTGGATGATAATTATGTGATTTTAGGCTCGGGCAGGGATTACCGCGATGTGGCTCCGGTGACCGGTACATATTTTGGGAGGTCACCGGAAAGCATGAAGATCGATGTAGAGGTAAAAAGACTGGATTCCTAGTACAATTCTACTTCACCAAATTATAGGGAGATGGAATAGAAGAGATTAAATCCTTCGTATAATCTTCTCTCGGATTGGCATACACTTCCTGAGCGGTTCCGGATTCCACGATTTTTCCAGCGTGCATGACAACTACTTTGTCGGAAATAAATTTTACCACGGAAAGATCATGCGAAATGAAAAGGTAAGTCAGTTGTCTCTTGTTTTGTAATTCTCGTAAAAGGTTCAAGACTTGGGCTTGTACGGATACATCCATGGCCGAAACACACTCATCACAGACGATAAATTCTGGTTCAACTGCCAACGCCCTGGCAACGCAAATCCGCTGTCGTTGTCCCCCTGAAAATTCATGTGGATACCTGAGGAGATGCTCAGATGTAAGTCCCACTTCTTCTAGAAGGTTGATCACCATATCTCTTCGACTGGAAGGATCTTTTCCAATTTGATGAACGATCATTGGTTCAGTCAGAGCTTGTTCAATTGTCAACCTTGGGTTAAGCGAGGCGTAAGGGTCTTGGAAGATAATCTGCATCTTTTTGCGGTACTCAAGCAAAGCTTCCTTAGGTAGGGTACCAAGTAATTTTCCATCATAAAGAACAGTACCTTCTGTTGGTCTGATCAAGTGAAGGATAGCCCGACCTGCAGTCGTTTTTCCACAACCCGATTCACCGACTAAGCCAACAGTTTCCCCTTTTTGAATTATCAGATCGATGCCATTGACAGCTTGAACTTGCTCTTTTACTCCACCGAAAAATCCCTTTGAGCTACGAAAATAAACTTTGAGGCCACTTACTTCTACTAAATTTTTATTGGTTTCGGAAAAAGATTCGCTTTCTGAAGTTGTAGCAGACTCTAATTTACGAAGACGCTTTTCTGCTTCTGGATATTCGTAAATTTCAATGGTTCCATCATCATTTTCTTTGCTTTCCAGAAAATCATCCACGGTGGGTAGGGTATGATACTTACAATCCAAGGTCGGTCTGCATGCGAGCAGGCCTTTAACATAGGGGTGTTTTGGGTTTTTAAAGATATCTGTAACCGTCCCCTGTTCCACCACTTTTCCTCGATACATCACCACAATTCGATCCGCAATTTCTGCCACTACACCTAAGTCGTGGGTAATGAAAAGCACGGAGACCCCTAATTCTTTTCGCAGAGATTTAAGGATTTGTAAAATTTTGGCCTGAACAGTTACATCCAAGGCAGTTGTTGGCTCATCAGCAAGAAGAAGGTCCGGTTTCGTAACCAGTGCCATGGCTATCATTACCCGCTGGCGCATACCTCCAGAAAATTCATGCGGAAAAGAGCTGGTCCTTTTGGCGGCGTCGCGGATACCCACTTTCTCCATCATTTCAAGAGCCTGTCTTTCGGCTTCTTGCCGGGATAAATTTTCATGAATTACCAGTGGTTCCGCTACTTGATCAAGAATAGTCATAAACGGATTTAGGCAACTCATGGGATCTTGAAAAACCATTGAAATCTTTTTGCCCCGTAACGACCGTAAAGCATGTTTCGGAAGTTTTAAAAGCTCCTGCTTCTCTAGCTTTATGCTTCCGCCTTCGATCCTAGCTGGAGGCTGTGGAAGAAGACCAAGAATGGAATGACATGTTACGGACTTACCGGAGCCTGATTCACCGACCACGCCAACTATTTCACCTTTTTCAATGGAGAAGGAGACATCGTCCACGGCCCGAACAGTACCTGATCTTGTATGAAAATAAGTCTTGAGCGTATTAATTTCCAGGAATTTCATCAGTCTTTCGCGGCTTTGGGATCAAGGGCATCACGCAGTCCATCTCCCAAGAAATTGAGGGCAAGTAAGGTTAAGCTAAAGAAAAGGCCGGGAAAAAAGATCAGCCACGGAGCAATTTCCATTTTTTCGGAACCTTCTTTGATTAGGCTTCCCCATGAGCTCATCGGTGCCTGCACTCCCAGACCTAAAAAGCTGAGAACAGCTTCAAGGAGCATTACCGCAGGCACTGTGAGCGTGGCGTAGACGATTACGGGACCAAGCAAGTTAGGCAGGATGTGACGGAATAAAATCCGGGTATGAGAATAACCAAGGGCACGGGCTGCTTCAATGAATTCGGCCTGTTTGAGGCTGAGGGTTTGCCCCCGCGTAATGCGTGCCATGGTCAGCCATTCGACTGCACCGATGGCAATAAAAAGTAGAATGAAATTTCTACCAAAAAGAACCATCAGCAGAATTACAAAAATGGTAAAAGGTAAGGAGTAGAGAATATCAACCACCCGCATCATCAGGGCATCCATTTTCCCTCCGAGGTAACCGGAGGTCATCCCGTAAGCAACACCGATAAGTAGTGAGACCGCGGTTGCAAGAAATCCTACCGCCAATGAAATCCTACCCCCATGTAACACACGGGCAAAAAGATCACGCCCCAGGTTGTCTGTTCCGAAAAGGGATTCTTTATCAGGTGGAGCAAAGGTATTGTTAAGATTCTGGTCTTCGTAACTAGAGGTTAAGATTTCGGGTCCCAGGATAGTGAGCGATGAGATAAAGATGAAAAAGTAAAGACTGATGGTGGCAAGTCGATTGGCACGAAGTCGTATCCAAGCGTCTTTCCACAGAGAAGAACCTCCCGGGTCTTCGGATATAAAATCCTTTGATTTAGCGCTTTCGATACTCATGGTTCCCTTGACTTTGGATCAAGACTTGCCTGGATCAGATCGACCACAAGGTTTAAAATGATAATTAAGCACGCGTAAAAAAGGACAGTACCCAAGACCATGGTATAATCGCGGTTAAATGCTGCAGTTACGAAAAACCGGCCTAATCCTGGAATAAAGAATATACTCTCAATGATAAATGAGCCACTGATAAGTCCGGCAAAAGCAGGCCCCAAAAAGGTGACTACTGGGAGGAGCCCCCCTTTTATCGCATGCCGCAGGACTACCCGAATTGGGGATGCACCTTTTGCCCGGGCTGTGCGGATGTAGTCTTGGTTGAGAGTTTCCAGCATGCCAGCTCGTGTCAGTCTCGCAATGTAGGCACCATAAAAAAGACCAAGGGTCAGAGATGGCAAAATCATATCCGCAAAGGAATACCAACCAAGTGGCGGTAGCCAACCAAGCCATGAGGAAAAGAGTAAAATGAGCAGAGGACCCATCACAAAAGTAGGCAGGCAAATCCCCAGCATGGCAGTAGTCATCAAACAATAATCATAGGCCGAATTTTTTCGCAGAGCAGCCAGGACGCCTGCGGGTAATCCTAAAACTAGGGCGATGAGAAGGGAGAAAAGTCCCAGCTGAGCAGATACCGGAAATGCTTTTGCAATTAATTCAGAGACCTCCCATCCCATGTATTTAAAGGAGGGGCCCAAGTCACCCCGCAAAAGATTTCCAAGATACAAAAAGTATTGTTCGTAAAGGGGCTTTTCCAGGCCGAAGTGAGATTCCAGCTTTTCCTTGATTTCAGCGGGAATATTCTTTTCTGAATCGAAAGGGCCCCCGGGAGCCAATCTCGTCATAAAGAAGGTAAGGGTGGCAATAATGAACAAGGTCGGGATTGCCTGCAATATTCTAACAACGATGAACTTTACCATTTGTTAGCGTCCTCATTTTGAAGGCGGACATATTTATAGGGATGGTGATCAAGCAGGGTGGGGTGCCATCCCTTTACGGTGGGACTGCGCAGTGTTACATGTACATAGAAATAAATGGGCAGGATGGGGGCATGCTTAGATAACAATTTTTCGCATTCCTCAAAGTATGAAAATCTTTTTTCTGGATCAGGTTCCTTGGCCGCGAGTTCAAGTAATTCATCATAGCGTGCATTCGACCATCCGGTATTATTGTGGCCATCCCCTGTTCGCCACATATGGAGAAAGGTGTTCGCATCGACATAGTCCCCAATCCAACCGGCTCGTGCCAGAGAAAAATCTCGCTTTTCGATCGTCGACAGGAAGACCTTCCATTCCATGTTGAGGAGCTGAATTTCAGCGCCCAGGTGATTTTTCCACATGCCCTGTAATGCTTCCGCAACCTTTTTATGACCTTCAGATGTATTGTATTTGAGCTCAATTTTGGGAAGGGATTTTAGTCCTTTTTCATGAAGATAGTCTTGGATTAATGCCTTTGCTTTTTGGGGATCAAAGCGAAATCTTGATTCTGGTGAGAAACCCCCGGTTCCCGGTGGGGTAAAGCAATGGGCTGGCACTTGCCCACCTTTGGTTACCTTTTCAACAATGGCTTGGCGATCGGTTGCCAGGTTAAAGGCTAGCCTTACCCGAACATCATCAAAGGGTGGTTCTTCAAGATTGAAGCGGTAAAAGTAGGTTCCCAAGTATGGTTCGAAATGAATGACTTCGGGATGATTTTGTTTTAGAAAATCAATCCTGTCCGGAGAAACGGTTTGAGTGAGATGCAGGAAACCCGATCGGAAGGCTCTTTCTTCGGTATCGGCACTTTCAATTGGATAAAAGCGAATGGCTTCCAGTGAGACAGTCTCAGCATCCCAGTAATTAGGATTCTTTTTGACTTCAATAACTGAGTTAACCTTATGCTCAGAAAGAATGAAAGGGCCATTACCCACATAATTCCCTGGCCTTGTCCAGGATGTACCCTGTTTTTCAAAAGCATCGAATTTCTTGATGGTCGGGGGGTGAGCAGGAAACCAACTGTAATGATTTAGAAGTTCGAGAAAATAAGGGGTTGGGTTTTCAAGGGTTAATTGAAGAGTATAATTATCAATTGCAACGGCTCCCACCTTTGCGTCTTCCCACTTTAGTCCTTCTTCATGATATTTCCGTGCATTTTTAAGTCCATGCAACATGCTTGCATATTGCGATGCGAGATTGGGATTAAGAATCCGTCTGTATGAATAAACGAAATCGTGAGCCGTGACTGGATCGCCGTTGCTCCATTTGGCGTTTTTTCGGAGATGAAAGGTGTAGAGCAATCCATCTTCTGAAATATCCCAACTTTCGGCTACCCCTGGGATTGGTTTGAGAGTTTTCGGGTCTTCGCTTACCAGTCCCTCAATCAGGGCTATGATTACATTGTGGGCTGAAACACTGCTTGCTAGATGGGGGTCAAGGTATTGAGGCTCGGACCCTAAGCCAAAATGAAGAATTTTTTCTTCGATTGCATTTTCAACATTACTGGGAGCCGAGCACCCTCCTAAAAAGAAAAGCATGAGAAAGAACCAAAATGAGTGGTTGATTACCCGTTTCGGGAAAGTCCATGGAAAAGAATGATTGATAACATGAAAAGTGCCGAGGCTTATTCACTTGGCAAGCAAAAGCATGGGAGAATCATTCAGTTTTTAATGGTTTGTCTTTGAATTGTTGTGCCAGTGTGCATAGGAATAAAGCGAGTCCATGCGTGATTATTTCATAAGAAGAATGTTGCTGATTCCACCCACCCTGTTTGGAATCAGTATTTTGGTCTTTGCCATAACCCGGTTGGCACCTGGCGGGCCACTGGAGCAAGCCATGATGCAAATGCAACAGGTTTCCCAGGATGGAGGTGGCGGTCAGAGTATGGGCTCCGATCAGGCACTTTCGCAGGAACAATTGGAACAGATGAAACGCCTCTACGGTTTCGATAAGCCACATTGGGAAGCTTATCTCATTTGGCTGGGTGTTATGCCCAGGGAAACCGAATTTAGGCAGATCAGGTTTTCAAACTTCGAAAATCAGCTTTCCGAGAGAGTTCGTATTCCGACCTTTCATCTTTCTGAGTTGGACTGGGACGCCGACGGGTATGTGCAACGCCAAGAAATTCCGGCTCACCTTTCATCTTATATTGGATTTGATTCGATCGATGACAATAATGATGGAGAAATAGACGGAATTGAGGCTGAGCTTGTACTGGGATGGATTGAGGGTGCCAGGGAAAAAGTGATCATTCGTCGTGATGATGATGGCCAAGTTTTTCTGGTAAACCACCATGAATTACTCGGTAATTGGAGTATCCGAATGAGGGAGCAGAAAGAGTCCACTCAAAATTCTCCACCGATCGCAGAACTTTTTATGACCCGATATGAGGGAGTAATACAGGGTAACTTCGGGCAATCAACCAGGTATGGTGAATCCGTCCTTCAGGTTATAGCTGAACGTTTGCCTGTTTCCACTTACTTCGGTCTGCTTACTTTTTTTATAACTTATTTAATTTGTATTCCCCTCGGGGTCTTTAAGGCAGTCCGACACAATCAATTATCGGATGATCTTACCTCGATCCTCATTTTCGTTGGTTACGCGGTGCCAGGCTATGCCCTGGGCTCTTTGTTGCTCCTCTTTCTCTCCGTAAATATGGATTTCCTGCCTATGGGTGGTTTGGTCAGTGATGGTTTCGAAGAACTTGGCACATGGGACAGGCTGGTGGATTTGCTTTCCCACACCATACAGCCTTTGTGTTGTTATTTAATTGGCGGTTTTGCTTTTGTTACCATGCTAATGAAAAATCATTTGATGGATAATCTTTCAGCTGATTATGTTCGCACGGCAATGGCCAAAGGTGTCTCCTTTAAAAATGCAGTGCGTAAACATGCCTTAAGAAATTCTCTGGTGCCCTTGGCTACAAATGTCGGTCACCAGGTTACCCTTTTTGTAACGGGTTCTTTTTTAATCGAGACCATATTTGATATCGATGGATTCGGCCTTCTTGGCTTTAATTCAGTTATAGATAGGGATTATCCCGTTGTAATGGGAATCCTCACCTTATCTGCAACCTTGATGCTTTTAGGAAACATTCTGTCTGATGCACTGGTTGCCTTGGTCGATCCGCGGGTTCGTTTTGAATAAACTTAGATGTTTCAGCTTAATCCACTAACGAAGAAGAAATTACGTCGTTTCCGCTCGATCAAACGGGGCTATTGGTCTTTTTTGATTCTTGTTTTTCTCTATCTTATCAGCTTAGCCGGAGAACTCTTGGTCAACAAGAGAGCACTGGTTGTGTATTATGGGGGTGATTTTTTCTTTCCTACTTATGGAGAGCAATTTAGTGGTAAGGATTTTGGTCTGGATTATGATTACGAAGTCGATTACCGAGAATTGAAAAGAAAATTTGCAAAAGAAAAAAAGGAAAATTGGGTTCTGATGCCAATGGTGCCGTACGGACCCTATGAAATGGATTATCGATTGGAAGGAGCCAATGGATTTTCACCGCCTAATTTTGAAAGAAGTCATTATTGCGGTACCGATAAAACAGAAAGGGATGTCTTTGCTCGTTTACTGTATGGCTTTCGTATCGCGATGACCTTTGCGATGGGTTACCTTGTCCTTACTTACCTCATTGCTGTTGCGGTTGGCAGTTTCATGGGATACCTCGGAGGCAAAAGTGATATGCTGGGTCTCCGGTTTGTAGAAATTTGGGCCAATGTGCCTTTTCTGTATATGGTTATTATTTTGGTTTCAGTGATGCCAGGTGGCTGGGGGATCGGTTGGCAGGTGTCTTCGCTTTTAATCATTATGGTACTGTTTTCATGGACTGGTATGACTTACTATATTCGGGCTTCTGTTTATAAGGAAAAAGCAAGAGATTACATATCGGCAGCAAAGGTAATTGGAGCAAGTCCCTTCCGCATTGTATTTAAACATTTACTTCCCAATGTCGTTTCCACCCTGGTGACCTTTGCCCCCTTCACTATTGCCGCAGCAATTTCTTCAATCACGGCACTCGACTTTCTTGGTTACGGACTGCCTCCACCTACCCCGAGTTGGGGAGAACTCCTCAAGCAAGGAGTAAATAATCTCCGGACTGCTCCCTGGATTGTGGTATCAACGGTGACAGCACTGGTTTTTACTCTAACCCTCGTGACTTTTGTGGGTGAAGCGATACGCGAGGCTTTTGATCCTAAGAAATTTTCCACTTATGAATGATATGAATAAAGCAAAGTACCTGATTCCCTTATTGATTATTTTAACGAATTTATTTTTTTCGAGCTGCGATAATCCCAAGCTTAAACCTCCACGATCGGATAGTCCTTCCAGGGAGGAAAAAGCAGGTCAGAGGGGAGAGATGATTGATCGGGAATTCGCCCGAGAATTAGCACGGGAGTTTGGTAAGGAATTTGCCATCGAGTTTGCCAGACAAATGAAAAGTGCAGGATCTTTTTCTCTGAGTGAGATTAACGGGTCTGTAGAAAAAAATTCATCGGGAGGACCATCAGGCATTTTAAATGACCGCGGAGAGGTACAC
>MDTC01176111.1_pt1 | contig 24287 bp, 23 predicted proteins | sample 811181 | NCBI WGS metagenome assembly MDTC01 (sample SAMN05326644, study PRJNA326480) | marine metagenome | isolation source: seawater | place: Pacific Ocean: North | collected 2011
AAAAAGCTCCCTCACTTGATGGCTTTAGTATTCACACCGATGGCGAAGTACGAGTAGGCAGTCTGGGGCTTTTTAGTACAGAGCTATGTATTACCCCAACAACAAGCCCGGTTGCCGGACAGCAGGTATTTGCGGTATCGCTATTTGGGTGGGGCCTATACGCGAAGAATATTGCGCTGCAGGTGCCTGAGGCGCCGGTGGTGACTATGGCGCTGCAAAGGGGTACGAAAATACCCGTAAACCACCCCCTCACGTTCCCTATTTCTAGTACCGACACCGTACACTCTTATGTTGTACGCGAGGGTGATGCAAAAGCACCGTGTGATGTTGAGGAGCAGGAGGTAGTATGTGCTGTTCCTGTGCTCAAACTGCGTCACGGATACGAATATACCCTAGCGATTGAACGGTCGTTTAAAGGGGAGAACAGTACCATATCACTAGGAAGCGTCGACGTTGTGACTGTTGACCCTGTAGGTATTACAGATAGCGCTGTGCAAAATGGGCAAATACTATACACCGCTCCGGAATCCTTTGCATTTACGACGAACAAGCAGGTGAAGCAAGCCCAAGCGACCCTAACGGTGTCGGGCGAAACGATTCCGATCACACTTAGGTACGATGACGCGTCTTTTACAGTGCAGCTAAATCAATCCCTTCCAAGAGAAGCAGAGGCTCAACTCACCATATCTACTATCGAGGCGGTAGACGGCGGGATTCTGCCCGAGCCAGTCACGTATACATTTACCACCTCGGGTGGTCCGAAAGTGCAAAGTATGTCTGTCGGAGCTTCAAGGGTAGGCCAAAATGAACGTATTATTATGACCTTTGACCAGCCAATTGTTGACGACATTGACATTGCTCGATACGTGGCCGTGCAGGGAGTACGGGGCTTCGTTGAACGGATAGCCCCACATCAGGTAGCAATAACCCTCTCTTCGGCACCACTTTGCGCGCCATTTACCCTATCGGTGCGCGAGGCTCTTCAAAGCGCGAGCAATGGATGGTTCAGCAATGAAAGTTGGACGCATACCAGCAGAGTCACCTGCGGGTATAGTCAGGTGATTGGGTATTCGGTACGAGGCCGCCCCATTACAGCGCATTATTTCGGCAGTGGTGATACAACGATTTTATTCACAGGGGGCATTCACGGTTCTGAGCCAAGCAGCACCACTACTATGGAAGCCTGGGCAGAGTATTTATACGGAGCAGCATACGAACTTCCTGCTCACACAAGGGTGGTGGTTGTACCAGCCGTAAACCCTGACGGTATTGCGGCAGGTACCCGTAATAACGCGCATAATGTAAATTTAGCCCGAAACTTCCCGTCGGCAAACTGGAAAGCTGACACTGAAATTGCTAGCGGGGTTTTACCAGGCGGAGGTGGGGTGTCGCCAGGTTCTGAACCCGAAGCAGCAGCGTTGATTACATTAACCCGCACGCTCCGTCCACGACTTGAGGTATCGTTTCATGCTCAGGGAAGCTTGGTGGGTGCAAATAAGTACGCAGACTCAGTACGTATAGGCGAGGGGTACGCGAAGATGGTTGGATACAAAACGATGTTTTACAATGCCGAGGCGGTGATGGGGTACAGTATCACTGGTGAGTATGAGGAGTGGATGGGCGAGGAAATGAACATTCCCGCACTACTCATTGAGTTACCGACACTTTCAGGGAACTATTTCTCGGCGCAGCGCAGCGCCTTGCTTACCACAGTAGCCCAATAGGCAACACTAAAAAATAGCCCGTCTCGCAGATCGGGCTATTTGTTTATTTGGTGAATCTTGTCTATTTTAGGATAAGATTCAAACAGGTGCACACTTATAGTATCGCACCAATCGCATAAGTGCAATAGTACCAGTTCAATATAAAGCCCAAAATAGCAACAAGTACTACACAACAAAAATAAGCTTATGTAAAACTTGACAAAAAGCATAAGCTATGCTATTATGGAAGTATACACATACAGAGGTATATACCGTATGTGAGGTATAAACGAGGGTTTCCACGCCGAAAGGCTAGTGGAAATCTTTTTATTAATGTGGATATCACCCTGCGGTTTTCGCAACCAAAACGGGTGAAAAAGGAGCACAATAACCATGGCAGGTACTAAAGAAGGTGGTCGTAAGGCTGCACTAAAAAACCTACAACGTGACCCAGCATTTTACGCTAAAATTGGCGCTAAAGGTGGTCAAAATGGCACAACTGGCGGGTTTGCTGCTAACCCTGAGCTTGCACGTATTGCAGGCGCAAAGGGTGGCCGTATCTCTCGTCGTCGTAAAGTAAGCGAGTAATCGCGTATCCCGTAACAAAACACCCCTTTAAACTAGGGGTGTTTTGTTTATTTAGTCGTGCGCTGCACAGTGCGTCTTCTTAGTTCACACACTCTAGCCTCGTTCACTTTCCAGATAGTCGTGCACGCGGGGCATTGGTAGTGGTACTGATTAATTTGGTATCCGTTAGCAGTACATTCGGGGCAGGTGCTACGGGCGTGGAGCCAGTCGCGGTAGGTATCGAGGTTATCCTCGGCCGTATCGGTATTGAGCGCAATATGGTATACCTGGGCGAGTTCGTAGGCTTTATCCCAGGCGGCTGTCTCTAGGGCAAGTAATTCTACGTCACGGCGGTACTGAGAGTGTTCTAAAATACTGTGCGATACCTCGTGCAACAACAGGGCGCTCGCATGGGGTATGTCGTTATTGTAAAAGACGGTCTGCGTTTCAGGAGACCACGCGAACACGTCACCTTTCACAAAGGATACCTCGGGATAGTCGGTTTTTAGCTTATGAATCAGCGAGGATATCGATCGCATAGTAGTAGCACCCATAAATAACGGCTTGTTCGGGATGTTGGGCTTGAAGGAGCGTAGGGAGGGGTATATGCGCGGGGAGCTTTTCTTTAAGGATACCGGCAAGGTCGGCGCGGTATCGTTCGAAGTACGTGCCAATACTACCGCCAATGACAATTTGTTCTGGCTGCAAGATAGGAATAAGTGCCAAGAAGCCACGGCTTATGCGGTCAGCAATAGCATGCCAGGTGCGTTTGCTTTTAATGTCGCGGGCGTACTTGCCGTAGGTGTTGTAAATGGCTTTACCACTCGCAAAGCTTTCCCATTCGCGCACCACGCCGTCGTATTCTACTAACGAACGGCCTGCCTCGCTGTAGCGCAGCCCGGGATCGATTTTGCCATTGGTAATAACACCACTTCCTATACCTGTGCTTATCGTAACGTATAAACTCGAAACAGGCACAGGGTCTTGCGCACGCGCTTCGGCGAGCCCGGCAAGGTTGGCGTCATTATCTACGTAAATAGGGGCGCCGCCTAATACGCCCTTTAGCTCGGCGGCGACGTTGAAGTTTTTCCATTTAAGGTTGTTGCACCATACCGCTACCCCGTCTTTAATGATGCCAGGGAGAGCAATAACAATGATATCCACCTGCTTATCACTGAAAAGTGCGGTTAGGTGGGTAGTAAGCTCGGTAACGTAGTCGTGGGTTTTCGGTGGGGTAGGGAATTTAAACTCAGTCGTAATTTCACCGGTTTCTGTATACCCAGCGATTAGTGTTTTTGTACCCCCAGTGTCCACCGTAACAATCATATCTACAGTGTAGCACACCTGTTGATACCGGGTGAATACCTTTTTATTTCGCCTATGCTTGCATAAAAAAGTTCGTCATTTCATACTAGGGAAAAGTAAGCGGAGATATGCGAGATGTCTAAACTAACCGATTGGCGACCAACTCGATCAGGGCTTCTGTTAACTGTGGTAATCGTCGTGCTTGCGGCAGCAGTGCTTAGTGGCCTCTGGATCGTAAAAGAGCGAGGTGAAAGTGCTCGGCGTGAAGCAGCGATTGAGGTTGCTCAGGAGCAACTAGAAGCCGAGAACGATGGCGTTGTAGCGCTGAACGAGGGTGATGAAGCTGCCAGCGAAAGCTCTAGCGAAGCGACCACTAACGGGGAAACAGTGGTGGTTGAAGAAGATATGACGACTACGGCTACGGTGACGGAACTTCCACAAACAGGGCCTAGCGCTCTTGGGCTTATGATTGCCGGTATTATGGGCGTATTAACCTATGGCGCAGTACTCAGCGTAGGGAGTAGGCGACGCGCCAAAGCCGAATAGCCTCAAGGGGTAGACGTATCCCTCCATCTGAGGTACAATAAGGGTAATCGATGAGGCAAACCCTTAGTTAGGTGCGCCTCCGAAATACAATTAAGGAAGGAGTCTTAAAAAGACTTATGGCAAATGCCGCAACTATAACAATGGATGAGCTTCTCGCAAACGAGGGTGCTCACCTTAAACATATCGCTCAGGGCGAAGTAATCGAAGGAAAGGTACTTTCAGTACGAAAGCACGAGATCTTAATCGATCTCGGTCCTCAGGGGATTGGCCTCGTGCCACGCCGCGAGGTTGGCTTTTCACGCCTTAACGAGGGCGATGAAGTATCAGCAAGCATTGTTGATCCAGAACTTGAAAACGGTCAGGTACTGCTTTCACTTCGAAAAGCTGCAAAGGACAAAGGCTGGGACGAAGTTATTGCTAAGTTGGAAAGCGGCGAAATTATCGACGTTACCCCTTACGATGCAAACCGTGGTGGCCTTTTGGTTGAATACGAAGGCGTTCGTGGGTTCCTACCGGTATCGCAACTTTCAGCTGAACACTACCCACGTGTAGGGAGCAACGACAAAGACGAGATTCTTCAGCGTCTTAACGCGCTAACAAGCGAAGTACTCAAGGTACGTATCCTTGACGCCGATCGTAAGGCAAACAAGCTTATTTTTAGCGAAAAAGAAGCCGTTAAAGAAGGCCTTGCTGCACGCTTTGAAAAGCTTACTGTAGGCGACACCGTAAAGGGCGTCGCTACTGGTGTGGTGGACTACGGTATCTTCGTAAATGTTGAAGGTATTGAAGGGCTTGTGCACATCTCAGAAATTAGCTGGGAGCGCGTCAACAACCCCTCAGACTACGTAAAAACGGGTCAGCCAATTGAAGCGAAAATTATCGCTATCGACAAAGATCGTCTTAGTCTTAGTATGAAGCAGCTTTCTGAAGACCCATGGCTTGGCGAAGTTGACCAATTTAAGGTTGGTGACGACGTTGAAGGTACCGTAACGCGCATTACGCCGTTTGGTGCATTCGTACAAATTAGCCCAGCGGTTGAAGCACTTGTACACGTGAGCGAACTTGGTGAAGGCGACGGCGCCGACCCAGAAAAAGTGTTCACTCTTAACGAGCGCAAACCTTTCGTTGTTCTTGACATCGAAAAAGAGAATCGTAAGATCTCGCTTGGCCTACCAGGCAGCAAACCTAAAACCAAATAGTATATGAATACACAGTAACGCCAGTAGAAAGGAGCGCGTATGACGGATGGAGCCGAGAAAGTCTTATCGATTGCAGGTTCAATTACCGTAGGGGAATTAGCCGACGCGCTTAATCTACCCGTTACAACGTTGATTGGTGAGTTGTTTAAAAACGGCATTGCCGCAACCATTAATCAGCGCATCGATTTCGAGACCGCCACAATTATCGTGGAGGAGCTTGGCCTCGATGTTGAGCTTCAGAAGAAAGAAACCTCAAGTGCTGGCACCGAACGCCGCGAACGCGAGCTTTCTGATAGCGCTGAAACCCGTCCGCCGATTGTTGCCGTAATGGGCCACGTAGACCACGGTAAAACCAGCCTTCTGGATTCAATTTTAGGCCAAAAAGTTGTTGATGGTGAAGCTGGGGGTATTACCCAGCATATTAGTGCCTATCAAACGGTCCGTGGTGATCGTCCCATTACTTTGCTTGATACTCCTGGCCATGAAGCCTTCGCTGCCCTTCGTCAGCATGGGGCAACCCTTACCGACGTTGTGGTTATTGTAGTTGCTGCCGATGACGGTGTGAAACCGCAAACTATTGAAGCGATTCGCTTCGCTCGCACCGCTAATGCGAAAATTGTTGTTGCAATCAACAAAATTGATAAAGAAGCGGCTAACCCACAAATGGTGAAGGCGCAGCTTGCCAGTGAGCACAATCTTAACCCAGAAGAATGGGGTGGCGACGTTATTATGGTTGAGGTCAGTGCAAAAACTGGTCAAAACATCGACAAGCTGCTCGATATGGTACTCCTTGTGGCGGATATGGAAGAGCTTAAGGCTGATATTCATACTCCCGCTGAAGGCTTGGTGATCGAATCACATATGGAAACTGGTCGTGGTGCGGTGGTAGGTCTACTGGTAGAGCACGGTATGCTAAAGCCAGGGCATTTCTTGGTAGCGGGTACCGCGTACGGAAAAGTGCGAACGCTGCACGATTTCACCGGCAAGGCTATTAAAGAAGCCGGCCCTTCAACACCAGTAACCATTACCGGGTTTAAAGAACTTCCGCAATTTGGTGATATCTTTGAAGTGCAGAAGAACGAAAAAGAAGCCCGCGCCAAGGCAACTGCAGTACGTATTGAACGCGAGCAAAACGCTGCCAGTGCCAATGTTACCGGCGCTGACCTTCTAAAACTGATGACCCAAAAGCACGAAGCCGAGGACTTCAACGTGATTGTGAAAGCCGACGTACAGGGTTCACTTACCTCTGTTATAGACAGCCTAAAGCTTATTGAAACGGGCGGCGAAGTGTCGCTCCATATCGTGAGTAGTGGTGTCGGTAATATCACCGAAAATGACATTCGCCTTGCTGGCGATGGTAAAACCGTTATTTATGGGTTTAACGTCGAGCTTCCACCTGCAGTAAAGCAGCTTGCCACCCGAGAGCGTGCCGAGGTGCGTATGTATCGGGTTATCTACGAGCTTCTCGACGACGCGAAGAATTCGATGGAAAAACTCCTTGCCCCTGAAGTGGTTGAGAATATCACCGGTATTCTAGAGGTAAAAGGTGTTTTCCGTACTACAAAAGACCAAATCATTACCGGTGGTGAAGTAGTGACGGGTAAAATTACCCCAGGTCTTTTGGTGCGCGCAAAGCGTGGCGATGAAGTGCTTGGCGAGGCTGAAATTACCAATCTTCAACGCGAAAAAGCCGAGGTGAAAGAAGCCTTTGAGGGTGATATGTGTGGCATGAGCCTTAAGACGAACAAAAAGATGCTGCTCGAAATAGGTGATACCTTAGAGTTCTTCACGCGCGAAGTTGTTGAGCGACATCTGTAGCATTCATGGTAAAAGTGCGAGTATAAAGCTTGTGGTTGCACAAGCTTTTTGCTATATTTAAGGCAAGAGAAACTGGAAAAGAAAAAGAGAATTATGGCAGAGCAGGTAGCACCGTTTACTACCCCCGAAAAGAAAGCGCGCGACACATCGGGCGATCTTAGCTCACTGTTTGCGCGTCGGCTTAGTAGTGACCGTCCTGCTATGAATATGCTCGGAGATACAAAGCAAGGCTTAAAAACAACGCCTATTCCTGTGATGCCACCGGCACCCGTAAAAGAGCCATTGGCCGATGAAAAAAAACCTGTATATACCGCACCTATCGCGCAGCCTCGCCCCGTTGTGCAAGAGGTAACCCGTAAGCCAGCCGAGGTTGTAAAAACACCTCTGCGACCCGTAGAAGATAAAGAACCTATATCTATGGAGCTTGAGGAGCTTGCTAAAACGGTTGCTCGCCATAGTAAAAGTGGTGATGCCGAGGCCGAAGACGAGGCTCGTGAAACGGCTAAGCGCCACCTTACTATAGAAGCCATGGCGCTGGATACTGATGATATGGAAGCGCAATTTGAAGAAAGTATTGCCCGTTTTGAAGAAAGCGTCGAGAAACATAAGCAAAGTGGTGATCCTATTAAAGTGCGTATTGGTGGCGGTAGCTCAAGTGAAGATAAAGTGGCGATTTCATTCAGCGAAGATGCGCCGAGTAAGCCAGAACCACTACCTGTGTCAGCGGCCGAGCAAGCCGAAACCACTCCTGAACCAGAAAACCCTGCGGTGCTCTATGACGGCGAACCTGTCACTATTACAGGCGTCTATACAAATGATGCCGGCGAACAAGTGATGGCGATTACCCTTGCTGATGCGTCGCCCTTATTGGTGTTTGAGCGCGAGCTTGAATACCCTCAGCCTGAAGCCGCTGAACCAGAACTAGAACCTGCCGCAGAAGAACTGCAACCCGAAGTGCAGTTGTTGCTTAAGGAGGGTGAGGAGGAGAAATTACTTGAAGCCGAAGCGACTCCGGAGCCCGAGTATCACAAAGAATGGCAACCAGTTGAGCGCTATAAGTTTCAGGAAATTAGTGGCAACACGTTTTGGGCGGCCAAATGGAATGCTGCGCAGCGTGGTAACCCTGACTTTATTTTAAATTTCGGCGTAGAAGAGACTGATACTGACTTTGATATCGAACGAAAGCGTCAAGAAAACCGCGTTATTCTTATTGCTGGAGGCTCTGCGCTTGCCGTAAGCGAACTTCCCCAAACGGCGGTAAACGAACTTTACATAAATGACGAAACTCGGGTACTATTTGAGGCAGTTGCGTACGAGGTTGGGTTTAAGGTACTGCAAAACCTTACCGACCGTCAACTTGGTGAATATGAAGCAATTGTAAACGCCGACCAGTCGGTGATTGATGCATGGCTTGAACAGCACATCCCTGACTACAAAACCTCACCAGTCTATCAGCAAATTGAGGCAGGCTATGCCACCGACCCAGAAAAAAACGACCCTGCAAAACTATTTGCGGGCATTGCCTGGCTACAGGAGAACTGTCCTGCATACGAAGAAATTGCGAACGAAGTAGTGGGCGAGTTCACACCGCGGTTTGAAGAGATTGAAGAACGAGAAGAAGGCCAAAGTAATACACAAAAAATAGAAACAAGGATGTAGGTATGGACCAGCTTGATCAATTTATAAAAGACATTATTGACGCAAAAAAATTACCCGGTATTACCGATGAAGCAAAGGCTGGGCTACTTGAGGAAATGCGCGACGGGCTACTCGATAAGATAAACCGCGCACTTATAGAAGCGCTACCCGAAGAGAAGGTGAACGAATTTAATCAGCTGCTCGACACACCCGATGTGAGTGACGAGCAAGTGCAGCTTTTTATCGAGCAGAGTGGGGTCGACACCCAAAAAGTAACCGCTCAGGCGATGTTAGAGTTTAGGAACCTTTATTTACAGGGTAGCGCAGAGCGCGAAGCGGCATAAGCTATGAGTGAACAACCTATCAACGCACAAACTCCTAACGACGAACAGGAGTTGAGGGTTGTTATTGTTGATCAGTCAAAAGACGCACACGACGAGGCGCGCGATGCGGCTGATGCGCGTTTAGATAAAGAACTTGGCGAAGGTGGCGGATTCAAGCGTTTCTTAAACGGTATCTGGAAAGGTAACCTTGCTCGCGACTATTACCGCCAAAAATATATCCATGAAAACCTTGCAACAATGCATGAAGAGAACACGGTTTTTACTCAGTCTGCTGCCGAGCATCGTACCGCTGCGCTGAAAAGTACTATCGATCGATTCTCGAGTGATTATGAGGAGCTTATTCACACGCAGGCTGGTGAAAAGAAGGAGACAAAAGACGAGACCGATCAGCTTTCTCGCGGTGTTAAGAAGATTATTGAAGATTTCGTGGAAGGTCGGCTCGACGAAACTACGTTACGCGAAGAAAAAGTCCGTCTATTTAACGAGTACCGCAAAGAGCACGGCGTCGAAGCGCTTGGTAAGGGGGTTGTTACGGCAGACAACCTCCTCTCAATCGCACAAACGGTTGCTGGCGTCGTAGAGCACGGTGAAAGTCTTGATTCTGCGCTAGGGAGACTCGACGTAGTAACGGGTGAGGCAAGGAACGGCGCCCGAACCGAGGCTCAGTACAACACAACCGATAAGGCAATCGACTGGCTTGCTAAGCGAAAGCTTGCTTCGTTCTTAACCCCCGGCACCTTAGCAGTTGTGGTGGCTGGAGGTATGGCGGTAACGCGAGTTGCAGGGCAATCCGTAATTGGCGCAGCCACTAAAACACTACTCCCCGGTATAGCGGCAGGCGGTTGGGCAGCGCTGCGCGAGAACAAGCGTACGAAAGACGATCGTGCACAGCACGCGAGGGAAATGGCGGTTGGTGGACAGTTTGATACTCAACACGATACACGTCGCATAGAGATGGAGAAAACGAGATACGATACACGCCTAGCAGGTGAACTGTCTGAGGAATTAGCGCGTTTAGTAGATGAAGAACGGCTTAATGATGGCGGGAATGATGCCTTGCAGGCGGCTTTAGATGCCTTAGCCGCAGCTCGTGCTCGGGTTCGTCTTTCAGACGAGAAGGGTGTCGATCTTATTAGCTATTCCTCAAAGGAAGCTGTTGGCGAAGAGCGCATGTTGCTCGACATTGCACAACGCGAGGCGCGTAGCGCCGTAGAAGCGAGACTAACCGCGGAAGCAAGGACTGCACTTAATCTTGGTCCACAGGCAAGCGTTACAGGTTTAATTGATCAACGGGCGCTATTATTTCAACGAGCGCTTATTGAAGGTGATGAACAAATTGAAGGGATAGAGCAAAAAGATGCCGCCTTTGCGAAGCTAAAGGCTACACGTGTCGCAAAAGCCGCTGCTATCGGAGTCGCTACGGGTATTGCGGGTGGTATCGTAGCGCAAGAAGCTGTTGCTGCCTTCGACCCGACCCGGTTTGGGCTGATCGATATGATTCGCGGTGAAGCGGCCGTGCCACTAGCAGAAACTGGCCAAGTGCACCAGACGCTCATCGAAGGTTTTATTAGGGGCGATGAAACTATACTTCACACTGATGCCTCTACTACCTACGATAGCTACCCAACGGCTGAGGGTAAGGGCTTTATAGAAGTAAGCGATGACCATTCATTAGTAGCGAATGCGAACGGTGGGTATGATCTTGTTGCGGCAAACGGAAACACAAGCGTTGAGGGGCTTACTGTTGATGCCGAAGGGACGTTTAACCAAGCTTCGCTTGATAAACTCGAAGAAGCCGGTATGGTGGTTGAAGACACGTCGCACTCCGAGACGATAACAACAACAAGCTCGGCAGAGGTTTCTACCCATCAGTACATCAATAACCATATATCGGAAACGACCCACGTTACTCGTGATTTGTGGTATGGCAATGACACGCCGGGTGTATACGATCAAAACGAACTTCGCGTTTACCGAGGCGGTAGCGCCGATGCGCCGGGTATTATAGAAGGCGGGTATCAGTATACTGTTGCTGGCATGACTGCCGATGGTTCGTATTGGGGTAATGAGAGTGTCGATTGGAACCAAGCGGCAGCGAATGGCAATTTATTTGTCGCGGTTTCGGGTACGTTTGATACCCAGGGTAACCCTTTTATGATCCCAATTGGCCCTAACGGTGAGGTAAATATCCCTGCTGATAGCCCGGCTGGCCAGTTCTTTGCAAATGAAAATAACTCGGTTGCGTTTAACGGCGCATATATGGAAATTGTTCAGGCCACTGGGCAAGACGCTGAAGGTGTGGTGCATATTCGTCCTCTGGCGACACTAGTGGGAAGCGCAGACGTCGCTTCAATTACCGATACAATCACTACTGAAGAGGTGGTTCACCACGCCGAGTACACTATCACAACAAACGGTTACGACACTGTTCAAGCAAACTCGACGGAATCGGCACCTATCACGCCGATTGCTTCGCGTCGGTCAATGGAGGCGATGCGTAAAGCTCCAGAGCATGGATACTATTACGGTAACCGCGAACTTAGTGCTGAAGACATACGACAGCGTCGTAAAGAAACCTCGCCACGCCTTCTCAATGATCCTTCGGCATCACTTGAGGTTGGCCAAGAGCTTGATTGGTACGATAACAATCTTAAAAAACAATCACCTGAATATGCTCGTGAAATACAGCAAGCTGTTGTAAGTAGTCCGGAGCTGGCCGTAGAGAAGCCTGACTTACGTGCAATTGTTACTATACCAGTGGGTGCTTCTGCAGAGGCCGACAATATTTATAAGACACTTTCACTGTATGCTCAGCAAGATCCATCGGCGCTTGCTCGGTCGAAGTTTTTACTACACGTTAACTGGTTTGATAGTGATGAGTCGGATAGTAGCAAAGCGGAGGCGATTGCTAAAACAAAAGCCGAGATAGAGCGTGCCCGTACCGATTTCCCCGAGCTCACCATTGCAACTATCGAGACAGTTTGGAGCCGTGAGAAGGAGCAAAGAGGTGAGTATGGTAATGGAATTATCGGGCATGTAGCACGTAAATTGTACGATACAGCTATGCTTTCTGTTCAACAACAAATAAAGAACGGTGTACTATCGCCTAACCAAGATGTTGTTATGATTCGCAATGATGCGGATGCCCAGGGTATGGACAGACGATATCTCGCACGCTTAATTGATACTGCCGAGGAGCATCCTGAGAACGATGTGTTTACTGGGGCTGTGCGCTGGGAAACGGCGCGGTATCGTGACATGCCTGGACTTGCCTTTGTTGCAAACTTACAATCCACTATGCAGCTGGCAGCACTAAGAAGAAACGTACAAGCATGGCCGCAAACGGTAGGAATTAATACAACCGTTCGTATGTCTACCTTCGCAGCAGTAGGTGGTATAGGTGAGGACGCGTGGGATACCGGTGCGGGGTCTGATGACCTTAAAATTGGGGGTAGAATTAGTGACGCGCGTTCAGGGAAAATAAGCTATCGTGGTGGTATATTCCGGCGACGCCGTTACTACGCAAGTACAGACTCGCAAAGAGATAGCTACAGGTATCATCGCCTTGTTGCAGGCGCTGGGATTGACAGCAAGGCCGACCGTATTGAGCGCGCGTACTTAACAAGCGGGGTGGCGTATGCATGGAACAATTTTAACAAAGCTGGGTACGAAGATCGTTCATCAGGGCTTGAACACCTACCGCGCAAGGAAGATATCGTACACGATTCGGCGACTGTATTGAAACGTATCGAGGATAACGTGAGTGGCTTAATTGCAGAGAACAATCCAGCGCAAATGAATGCAGCATTAGCGCTCATGCTTCCAAGAGAAGTTGGCGGCAGGTTACTCTATACGATTACTCGATCCCGTTTCAAATTAACAGATGATGGCGCAAAGTGGCTCCTTAATAGATTACGACGTAACGGGAAAGGCCAATTTGATGCGATTGGTGGTCGGGTGCGGCGTCAGTTGTATAGTGAAGCTCTAGGTAAACTTAAACCAGCCTCTCCGGTACCACGTTTTGTTTCTTGAAATAGTGTACTATAAATATAAGAGAAAGTAGGGGGATATGAACCAAGAACAATTAGATGATTTACGAGCTAGAATTTTAGGCGATATTATGCCACTTGCAGTATCTACGAGTGATGGATTAGATAAGTTTGAGGTTATATTACGTATTATTCAATCAGGCAGAGCAACACCTGAACTGTTTGAGCAGGCGTACCAAAGTGCAAAGTCCTTAGCAGATGAGCAAGGGCGACTAGGAGCGTTAATGGACTTGCTTGATGAAGTAGAGATGTACACGCCTTCTGACAACAATACCAGTGAGGTATCTACTGAAGAATAAATTTGGTATACTAAAAATAGTATGTTTCAATTAGATGATAAATTCCTCAGTGATATTGGTCTCAGCGACCTACCCGAAGAGCAAAAAAAGCCTTTTCTTCAGCATCTGTATGATCAGCTTGAATACCGCGTTGGTATGCGCCTAAGCGAAGGCATGAGCGACGAGCAGCTTGAGCAATTCGAAGCAATTATTGATAAAAAAGCTGATGTTGTCGAGGCGTGGGTGCAACAGTATGCACCCGCATACGCAAGCGACGAACTTTTTGTGAAAATTCAGCAGGCAAGCGGCCTTGCGGCTGAAGACCCTCTTTTAAAATCTGAGTATGCAGCAACAAAGTGGCTTGAAGTAAACCGTCCGGATTATCGAGACGTCGTAGCAAAGACACTTGAAGAGCTAAAGCAAGAAATCTCACAAAATCGTGATGTAATTCTTGGTGGAAGCCCAGCAGCTTAGCTGTACCCGTTTAAGAATGCTTTCGCATTCATTGATCGGCCGCTAGGTCCAATAAGCTCTTCTACACGTAAAAAGCGTCCATCGGCACAGGCGATGTCGAGCGCTGTTTCAGCGTGGTTAACGATATGCGCTTTAGTAATAACAATTTGATGGGCTAAGATGGTTGCTTTCGTTTTAGGAAAGGCAAGGTAGGCGCGCACACGACGTTCGGCCTGTTCGGCTGAGAGGGTGGGGAAATCAGGAGTGCTATCCTCTTTTTTGAGTAGTTGGCAATAACTGGCGACGCTTTCGTCCTGCGAAACGGGAACGAGTGAGCCATTGATAATGCTTGGAAGTATCAGGCTGAGTTCTTGGGCGCCCACTTCGCCAAGTTGCCTCTCAAGCTCTGGCGTTGTTTCGGTGTCTGAAAGGCCAACTGTAACCTGGCTATAGATAGGCCCAGCGTCCATTTCCTTAGAAAGCTGCATAATCGTCACACCTGTGACAGTGTCGCCGTTAAGAATAGCGGCTTCAATGGGCGATGGTCCACGATACAGGGGGAGGAGAGAGGGGTGAACGTTAATAATGCCAGGGTTAAAAAGATCGATCACTGATTGCGGAATAATGCGCCCATAACTGACTAGTACACCCACGGGGTCTTTCACGGTACGAATATAATTGGTCAATTCCTCGGTGTTCACAGGTTGCCAAACGGCAATGCCGTGCTCTTTAGCGATACTTTTTACAATCGGTTCAATACTGCGTTGCCCGCGGCCTTTGCGGGCGTCAGGTTTTGTAATAACAGCGCCAATAGTAAACCCCTTCGCAATAAGTTCGCGGAGTGATAGGGCGCTGAATTCGTCAGTCCCAAAGAATAGGATCGTCTTTGACGAGGTCATAGGCAAGGGGGTCCAGTTCACCCTTTTCGTTAAGTGTGTAGAAGGCGTTTTCATCTTCTTTGATATGGTCGATAAATACAATGCCGTTTGTGTGGTCAATCTCGTGCTGAATCACTCGGGCAAGGAACCCCTCGGCTTTAAAACGCACCTCTTCACCCTGTGTATTAAGGGCCTTAACGCGAATTTTACTGTAGCGCGGTACTTTACCGTAGACATTTTTAACACTCAGGCAGCCTTCGTAATCGTCTACAAGCTTACCCTCGTATTTTACAATTTCTGGGTTAATAAGAGCAGTGAATTCATTCGAGGCTTTATCTTCAAAGTCACTCCGCACAATTACTACTCGTTCTAATGCATCAATTTGTACTGCGGCCAGGGCGGCGCTAATTTCATGGGGACGTGACGCTTCCCAGTCGAGGGCGGCGTCGGTCATATTTTTTATAAGCTGGAGCGTAGAAGGTTCAACCCCGCGCACCTTCGTAGATTTTTCGCGTAGGTGCGGGTTAGGCAGGGTGATGATGTCCTCTTTTTTCATTCACGCTAGTATACCAGGAAATGGCCGTAAAAACCAGGGGTGGCTAGAGTAAACTCGTCGGATCTAGCTCGGCTTGCCAATGCGTTGCTGGAACGTGCTCAAGGAGCTTCACAAGCGCATCGCGACGAGGACTTTTTGCGGTAAGCTGCCAGCGGTAGGTGTCGTGCTGCCGTTCGTAGAAAGCAGGGGTGGGGCCAAGTAGTGTAATGGTAGGGTCGGCGACGTGTCGAAGTTCTGCTGCGAGTAGCTTCGCACTACGCACTGCCGCTGCCTCAGTTTTATACACATTTGTTAGCTGTAGAAGATAGCGAAAGGGAGGGAAGCCACTCCTTTTGCGCTCTTCTAAGGTGTTACTGTAGAAGCCTTCATAGTCTTGCTGGGTGCCATAGCGTACCGCTGGTTGAGTTGGTTGGTAGGACTGGATAATTACCTGGGTTTCGCGCTCGTCGCGGCCTACACGCCCCACAACCTGTGCAAGTAATTGGAAGGCACGTTCGCTAGCGGCGAAATCGGGTAGGGCAAGCCCACTGTCAGCCTGAATTACCGCAACGGTATGAAGCTTAGGAAGATCGAGGCCTTTTGCTACTACTTGGGTGCCAATGGCAATATCAATACTCCCATCGTAGAGGTCTTTATAGCGTGCAGCAACGGTTTCTTCTTTAGTATTATTTGAGTCGAAACGTGCGATGCGTGCCTTTGGGAATAGGCGCTGGAGTTCGCTTTCAATGAGTTTTGTGCCGATACCTTTGTGGATAATATCCGCCGAGTGGCATGTCGGGCAGGTGGTAGGGACTTTAGTCTCGTGGGCACAAATATGGCAGGAAAGCCTGAACGTATCGGCATGAAGCACAAGGGGGACAAAGCAGCGCGGGCACTCCGCCGACCAGCCGCAGGTTTCGCACAGGGTGGTGCTGGCGCTCCCGCGGCGATTGTGAAAAAGAAGGGTTTGCTGGCCTGTGGTGAGGTTTGTCTCTATTTGCTGCAAAAGAATGTCGCTTAGGAAGCGGTGCTTTTTGAAATGCTCGCGCTTCTTCATATCGACAACAGTAACGGTCGATTTGGTGGCGTTTTCTCGCGCTCGCTGTTGAAGATAGATAATGGGCGACGCGTGCGCTTCAGCAACGTAGCGGTCGGCAATAAGCGGCGTGGCACTTCCGAATACAACAGGTGCTTTGGAAAATTTTCCAAGCATAGTAGCAGCCCGCAGGGCAGAGTAGCGAGGAGCTTGTTCTTGTTTGTAACTTGGCTCATGGGCTTCATCAACGGCAATAAACCCAAGGTTCGGTACGGGCATGAAGAGCGCTGAGCGAGGCCCCACGACAACCACAGGTTCGGGGGCGGTAAGTGCGCGCCTCCAGGCAGTGTGGCGCTCGGCCTCCGTCATATGTGAGTGGGTAACGATCGTGTTTGAAAACTCTTGGGCAAATTCATCAACTAATTGGCTGGTAAGGCTAATTTCGGGTACAAGTACAATAACAGATCTCCCCGCGGCGAGTGTGCGACGTGCTACTTTTTTATACACCTCGGTTTTCCCTGACCCGGTAACCCCCTGAAGGATGACCGTAGCGGGGGGTGAGGTGGTGATTTTTTCGACTGCCGCTCGCTGCTCTCCGTTGAGTACAATAGGTGTTCGGGTGCGTATTGGTGCGCCCCTGGCCGTGTTTTTCTTGCGGCGCTTTACACTAAGCCCACGGGGGAGAACAGTCTGTAATACGGTTGCTAAGGGTGTGCGATAATACTCGGCCAGCCACAGGCTTAGGCGCACAAGGCTTTTGGGTAAAGGGGCATCTTCGAGCGTTTCGATAATAGACTTAGTTTCATAGGGAGGCTTTTGTACTTCTTGTAGAACCATTCCTTCACGTATCTTTTTCCCAACCGGAATGTGTACCAATTGCCCGGCAGAGTAAGTGTATTCTGAACAATAAGTAAATTTGTCGTGTCCAGCCCGGATAATCTTCGTTGGTGCAACCTCGTAGTATTTCATCTTCTATTAATTATACCTTTCTGTGGGTAAATCTGCGCATCGCTTCATAAGATGAGACTTCAAGGCGTGTAACGGTATCGTCGTTGTTTCGAAAGTGTCGTTTTACCGCAGGGGAATGATACAATAAGCTTATGTATTTTGAGAGTCGCACCCATGCTGGGCAAAAGTTGGCGGACGATTTAATGGCTTATCGCTACGAAGACTGCGCAGTGGTTGCGTTAAGTGATGGCGGTGTCGTAGTGGGCGAGTGGATTGCCGCAAAGCTTCATTCGGTGTTAACTATGCTGCTCGTGGAGGATATTCAGGTACCCGGTGAAAGTCTTAGCTTCGGCGGGGTGTCGCAAACCGGTGAATTTACCTATAATTCTGAATTTTCGAGTGGTGAAATCGAGGAGTATACGAGCGAGTTTCACGGCTATCTCGACGAGCAGAAACGTGAAGCCTATCAACGTATTAACCGCCTTCTTGGTGACGGTGGTCTTATCGACCGAGATCTTTTGCGCGATAGAGTGGTTATTTTAGTGAACGACGGTTTCGCCGATTCAGGCGTTATAGATGTAGCACTCGAGTTTCTTAAGCCAATTCGCATTAAACGCCTTGTTATCGCTGCTCCAGTAGCATCGATTGCAGCGGTAGACCACCTTCATATCAGCGCTGATGAGCTCCACATCCTGGATGTAAAGTCGAACTATATCGACACAAATCACTATTATTCAAGCAATGAAATACCTTCTCACCAAGATACAGTCGATAAAATTAATAAAATTATCCTCAATTGGCGTTGACCAATATGTATCAAAAAGTGTAGAATAAAATTCAACAGGTTGAGAGAGGCCATAGGAGTAAAAAGGGGAAGCATGTTAGACGTATTTATTACATCACGAGTTCGGCGGAAGATTGTTGTGGTGTATGCCAAGTATCCAGACTTTCGTACCCACGTACGTGGCCTTGCTAAGCTTATCAAAGAAGATCCAGGCAATATTCAGCGCGAACTTAAGCGTCTTGAAAAGGTGGGCTTCCTTGCCAGCGAACGTCAGGGAAATACGAAAATCTATGCGACAAACAAGCAATTCCCTATCTTCAAAGAGCTCCAAAGCATCGTTATTAAGTCGCAGCAACAGGCTGCTCGCCCAAAGCGCACTTCTTCTGACGTAGCATAGTATGACCCTGTTCGACCGCATTCTTAAAAACAGGGGGATAACGCCTGAAAAGAAGGCGGTTTTTTTATCTCCCAATTACACAGCAAAACACGACCCGTTTTTACTCCCTGATATGCAGGCCGCTGTTGACCGGCTTGTCCAGGCGCACAAAAAACAGGAGCGGATTACTATTTACGGCGATTATGATATTGATGGCCTTACGGCAACGACAGTGCTTATAGATGCACTGGCGAGCTTTGGCTTTCAGCATGTAAAGGCCTTTATCCCAAACCGTTTTACTGAAGGCTACGGGTTGACGGTGGACGCAATTGAACGCATTGCCGCTGACGGTGCTGACCTTATTCTTACGGTAGACTGTGGGAGCCTTAGTCACGCGGAAATCACTCGCGCAGGTGAATTAGGTGTCGACGTTATTGTTACTGATCACCACAACGTTGCCCCTAAGCAGCCACCAGCTGTAGCAGTGATTAACCCAAAACGGCTTTTGCAGGACTTTCCTGATGAATACGAGGGGCTTTTGTTAAAGGAGGCCTCGAAGAAGAAACTCTACCCATTCTTGGATTTGGCCGGCGTAGGGGTAGCATTTAAACTTGTACAGGCGCTACAAACGAAACTTGATGGCCTTGAGGAGGGGCAAGAAAAATGGCTCCTAGATTTAGTCGCCTTGGGTACGGTGTGCGACGTGGTAACGTTGGTTGATGAAAACCGTACCAATGTATTTTGGGGGCTAAAAGTCCTTGCGAAAACGCGCCGCCAAGGGCTAAAGGCATTAATGGCAGTAGCCGGTGTGCGTCCCGAGATAGTAAACGCACGCAGCCTTGGGTTTAGTTTAGGGCCTCGTATGAACGCCGCTGGACGGCTTGAGACCGCGCGCTATGCGTTAGACATGCTTACCGCGACCGACCCTATGAAGGCGCTTGAACTTGCGCGTAAACTAGACGAAATGAACCAAAATCGCCGCCGTGAACAGGATGAAATTCTTAAAGAAGCTATAGCTCAAGCTGAAACTATCGATGACCCGGTGCTCGTAGTAAGTGCACCAGGGTGGAATCATGGCATTGTGGGTATTGTGGCGGCGAAGTTACTTGAAAAATACCAAAAACCTACCTTTGTGCTTGCCGAACACGGTGACGAAGCAAAGGGCTCGGCGCGAAGTTACGGTGACTTTAGCGCCGCAGATGCTATTCGTTCGGCCGACCACCTTATAACCAAGGGCGGTGGGCATAAGCTTGCTGCTGGGGTAACGTTACCAGTGCAAAACATAGAAGCATTTCGTACGCAGGTGAACAATTTTTACCGTGAATTAACACTGCGTGATCAAGCGGCGTTACTTCTTCCTACAGCAGATACCGACGCAACACTGGCGGATTTGGACGAAGCTCTTATAGACGATATTGCTCAGTTAGAACCGTTTGGGAACGGCAACCCCCAACCCGTACTTCGCACTGAAGCCGTTACGATACTCTCGGTGAAACGTATGGGGAGCGACGGACAGCATGTAAAGCTTCGGGTAGACGCTAACGCTGATGGTTTTTTGGATGTTATTGCCTTTAACGCACCCGATTATTTTTTTGTTGAACCAACCCAACGTGTGACGATTTGGTATACCCCCGAGCTCAACGAGTGGCAAGGCCGTCGGACGGTAGAGGGTCGGTTACTGCATATCGAACCCCTTATTTGAATTTGTATACGCCTATGGTTAAATAGGGGTAATGAAACAGTGGGCAAAACAATCTGGCTTTACTATCGTCGAGCTTACTATTGTCATAGTAGTAATCGCTATCCTCGCGGCAATCTCTATCGTTGGGTATGTTGGAGTGAAAGAGAATGCCGTAGCCTCCAAGATACAAGCCGAGCTTACGCAAACAAAAGACCAAATTTCACTATACGCAGCGAAACACGGTGGCTCGTATCCTGATAATCTTACCGACATCGAGTTGACAAATAGTGATGTCGTATACGACTACGCGAGTGATAACACGGTAAGCCCAAAGTTCTATGCGCTTACCGCTTGGGACACGACCGCGGGAAACATTCAGTATTACGTTTCAAGTACGCAGAACGCGGTTACCAAAGGTATTGCGCCGGGCAACAACCTTATACCATGGAACGAGCCCGACGCTGACACACAACCAGTTTCCGGTAGTGGTACGGCAATTGTTACAAACACCTATTATTCATCGCCAGCGTCAATGCGCCTTGCGCCCGGAAATACAAACCGATTCTTACGGCTTAGCCCATTTACAGCTGAGGTGGGGCAGGTACTGACAATAACGTTTCGAATGAAGACCGATTCAAACTGGGATGGCACAAATAGTATGTCGAAAGTGCGCTTTTCTCGTGATACCGACGGGGGACTCCTCGGCGCCTGCTCGTATAATGGCGTAAAAACATCATGGACCGAGTTTACCTGTAACTATACGTTTACCCTAGAAGGCGTACCGGTGCGTGCCGCACTAGGTAATGATGGCTCGGTAGGAAATATTTGGTTTGATGATATCTACGTATCTATAAAATAGGGAAGGGGTGGCGTGCAGGAAAGAGTTAAGCAGCGAAAAGGCTTCACGATTGTAGAGCTTCTTATCGTGATCGTGGTGATTGCTATTCTGGCGGCGATTACCATCGTGGCATACACAGGGATAAAAGAGCGCGCAGATGCTACACAGGTGCAGTCAGCCCTGACGCAGACGAACAAGCAGGTCTTGGCATACGCAGCCGAACATGCCGATGTCTATCCCGACACCCTCGGTGATATTGGGGTGAGCGACGGTGATGTGGTGTATGAATATACAAGTAACAACACTACCTCACCAAGAACCTACTCGCTCACCGCTTGGAATACCACTGCGGGAGACATACAGTATTATATTTCAAGCACCACTGCTTCGATAAGCGAAGGGGTTGCACCGGGGCATAACCTTATGCCTTGGGACGAACCAGACGGCACAACAAGACCAATCTCTGGCTCGGGTACGGCAATTGTTACGAATACACACCGATCCGCACCAACGGCAATACGCATTGCACCAAATAATATCTATAAAGATTTACGCCTTAGCCCTTTCTTGGCGGAGGTTGGGCAAACGCTTAGTATACGATTCTGGATGAAGACAGATTCTAACTGGGATGGTACAGGTAGCCAATCAAAGGTGCGGTTATCATTCCAAAATAGTGGAAACTACATCGCCGCCTGCGGGTATGAAGGAGTAAAAACGTCGTGGACAGAGTTAGTGTGTAACTACACATTCTCAACACCAAACGAGCCAGTACGCGTTACTTTTGGGAATGACGGTACAACCGGTAACATTTGGTTTGATGATATTCATGTCTCGATACAATAACCCCTTGCACCTAATAGTGTAATCTGTTAAAATACATTCTTGATATGGTACAAGTAACCCGTAAAGATGAACGTGAAGCGAACGAAAACATTATTCGTCGTTTCAACCGAAAAGTGCTCCAAAGTGGTGTTCTTGCTGAGGCAAAGGCGTCGCTGCGTTTTTCAAAGCCAATTAGTAAGGTAGAGCGCCGTAAAAAGGCAATCATCCGTAAAGAACGTAAGGCCGACAAGCTTGCAAAAGCCCGTCTTGGCGTACGCTAACCGAAAGGTACTAAGAGGTGGCGCTAAAAGCACAACTCGATAACGATATAAAAACCGCTCTTTTGGGCGGTGATCGTTTTCGTGCTGATGTGCTTCGGAGCCTTAAAGCGGTTATTTTGAATGAAGAAGTAGCGAAAGGTCTTCGTGAAGAAGGGCTCGATGACGCAACGATTGAACAACTTATCGCCCGAGAGGTAAAAAAGCGTGTTGATAGTGCACAACAATATGAAGCCGCAGGTCGTCCTGAGCTTGCTGAAACCGAAAAGAGCGAAATTACTATTCTTGAGGTCTATCTTCCTGAACAGCTGAGCGAAGAAGACATTAAAAAGACGGTTGACGAGACTATTACCGCACTTGGGGTAAGCGGGCCTCAGGCTATGGGCCAGGTAATCGGCGCCGTAAAAGGTAAATTGGGCAATAGTGCCGATGGCGCAACTGTCGCTCGGGTAGTAAAAGAAGCCCTCAATCAATAAAACGCGTCTACGGGCGCGTTTTTTGCTATACTAAGACCCAATGAAACAGTGGGCAAAACAATCAGGCTTCACTATCGTCGAACTCCTCATCGTTATTGTGGTGATTGCTATCCTTGCTGCTATTACCATTGTGGCGTATACGGGTATTCAGGAGCGGGCGCAAACCGCTTCGGTTCAGAGCGCATCTTCTCAAGCCGGAAAAAAGATCGAAGCGTTCGCTGTCACTAATGTAGACACGTATCCTGATACTTTGTCAGAGGTGGATATAATCGACTCATCAGATATTACCTATACGTACATCGTTAATAATACAACTAACCCCAAGAATTTCTGTCTATCAGTGGCTGATGCACAGAACCCTGCAATAAGCTATTCTTTCACAAACAGCAGTGGTAGTACCATAGAAGGTGAATGTGTACGCAATTTAGCGCTAGACCCTGACGTGACATCTACAAGCTCATTCCAAAATATTGGTAACGGTTCTGCGGATTTTACGGCGAGTATCGACACAACTACCTATCATGATGGAGTAGGCTCTTACAGGAAACTTATAACGAGTACTGGACAATCTCCTGGAGCCATTAAACCAGATAATACTATAACGCTTAACGCAGGAACTCCGCTTAGTTGGTCTTTCTGGGCGCGACCCACTCGCGGGGGCTCAATTGTTACATATACTGAAGGGAATAGGGTATCTAACTCGACTTACTTTGGCTCAGGGGGCAGTAGTACGGTATCAACGCCTGCGAATCAATGGACAAGGGTTACTGGTTCAATAGCATCGTTAAGTGAGTCCGTACGGTTATCTCGAATTGGAGGGTACAACCTACAGCTTCAAAGTGGAGACAGGGTGTGGTATGACAGTTACATGGTCACTGCCACTACGTACCAACTTGAGTATCGTGATGGTGGCTCGCCTGGCTGGGCATGGGATGGGCCGGCTAATAACTCAACTTCGTTTGGACCATTAAAGCGTATTTAAGGTGGTAATACCCCCTTAAAAAAGGTATTATGAGCTTATGATTCTATTTTTTGGTCCAGCAGGTGCTGGGAAGAGTGTTCAGGGGCAAATTTTAGCGGCGCGGCAGAATTGGCGCTGGTTAAGTGCGGGGCAAATTTTACGCGACACGCATGACCCCGAAATCGTAAAAACCATGCACGAGGGCAATCTTATCCCGCACGATGCCATTACGCGCATTATGGGCGAGGCGATCCTTAAAGCGGGTGACATCGATCAAATTATCCTTGACGGTTTTCCGCGCCAACTTGAACAAGCGCAGTGGCTGCTTGAAAGCAAAACGCACCACGGGCGTGCTATAGGTATTGTTATTGTACTCGAGGTGCCTCGTGAAGAGTTACTGCGACGCCTAAAAATCCGTGGGCGGGTTGATGATACTCCCGAGGCTATCGACCAACGGCTGGCGATTTACCGTCAAGAAATGTACCCAATTTTGGGGTTATTTGCCGACAACCATATACCCGTTGTGCACGTAGACGGTGTCGGTACGGTAGGTGAAATTCATGACCGTATTTACGCTGAGTTGCAAAGTAGGGGGCTAGCCGCCTAATGCAAAAAGTAAAAACCCCAGAAGAGATTCAAGCTATGCGTGAGGGGGGCAAAATTTTAGCAACCATCTTTGAAGGCCTAAAGCGTCAAGTAAAGCCAGGTGTTTCAGAGCTTGAGCTTGACGCCTGGGTGGATGCTGAAATAAAAAAACACGGGGCTACAGCGACG
>MDTC01170089.1_pt1 | contig 24285 bp, 19 predicted proteins | sample 811181 | NCBI WGS metagenome assembly MDTC01 (sample SAMN05326644, study PRJNA326480) | marine metagenome | isolation source: seawater | place: Pacific Ocean: North | collected 2011
AAAAAAAAATATTCTCTTAACGATGTATCAATATTAGTTAGGGCTATATATCAAACAAGAGAATTTGAGGAAAGATTTTTACAAATAGGTATAGGCTACAGAGTCTTAGGGGGGATAAAATTTTATGAAAGAGCCGAAATTAAAGATGCAGTTTCTTACTTAAGAATAATTAATCAAAAATTTGATGACTTGGCTTTAGAGAGGGTAATTGGATCACCAAGGAGAGGGGTAGGTGAAAGTACGTTAAATCAAATTTATTCATTCGGAAGTCAAAATAAACTTTGCCTGGAGGATTCAATAATAAAAAATTTAGAAAAAGATAATTTTAAACCTAAGATAAAAACTGCTCTTTCACAATTAATTAGCATGATTCATAAGTGGCGAAGAGACTCAAAAAATATGAAACATTTTGATTTATTGAAACAAGTTTTAGACGAATCTGGATATTCGGCAATGTTAAAAAATAAAAAAGATTTAGAAAATGAAAATAGACTAGAAAATTTAAAAGAATTGTTAAGAGCTATGCAAGATTATGATAATTTGCAAAATTTTTTAGAACACGTTGCTTTAGCCACTTCAATAGATCAAGAGTGGGAAGGAGCTAAAGTAAATCTCATGACTATGCATGGGGCAAAAGGTCTTGAATTTGATGTAGTATTTTTACCTGGTTGGGAAGAAGGATTATTTCCTCATCAAAAATCTTTAGAGGAAAAAGGAGATTTTGCATTAGAAGAAGAGAGAAGGCTAGCATACGTGGGTATTACTAGAGCTAAAAAAGAAGCCTATTTATCTTTTGCGATGAAAAGAGCCTACCATGGAGATTGGATGGACGCTTTGCCATCTAGATTTATAAATGAAATTCCAGAAGATAGTATTGAGAAGAATGAAATTAATATCGACAAAACGGTAGATGATTTTGAATTTAATCAAGATAATTCTATCGAATTCGATGGTGAGTACAGAAGTCCTGGATGGGATAGATATAAAAAAAATAAGATACTTAAATGGAAAAAATAAATAAACTAAAAAAATTAATCACAAATTATAATTTAGATGGTTATATTGTTCCAAAGAATGACGAGTTTTTTGGCGAGTACATTCCTGAAAGTAAAGATAAATTAAAATTTATAAGTAATTTTACTGGATCATATGGCTTTGCTCTAATAACAAAAAATACAAATTATTTATTTGTTGATGGCAGATATACGCTTCAAGCCAAAATTCAAAGCGGGAAATTTTTTAAAATAATAACTATACCCAATAAGTTTCCTGCTGATTTATTAAAAAAAAAAGAATTAAAAATTGGCTTTGATCCTAAATTACATACTCGAAAAACTTTAAAAATTTTTTTTGGTAAAACTCATTGTAAATTAATGCCAATTAATGAAAATTTAATAGATAAATTATGGTTCAATAAAGAAAAAATTAAAGTAAAGAAATTTAATATTTTACCTAAAAAAGCTATTGGTCAAGACTACAAATTAAAAATTACTAAATTAATCAATATATTAAAGAAGAAGAAAATTGACTTACAATTTATAAGTGCAAGTGAAAATATTGCTTGGCTTCTAAATATAAGAGGTGAAGACTCTGATTTTACGCCAATTCCAAATTCATTTATGACCATAAATAGTGATAAAAAAATTAATTTATTTTGTGATTTAAGAAAGGTTAATAGTTTTTTTATTAAAAAGTTCAAGAATATAAAGATTGTAGATATTAAAAAAACTTTTGTTTATCTTTCCGAAATTTCAAATAAAAAAATTTTAATCGATTCATCTACATGTTCAATTCATTTTGAAAATACTCTAAAAAAACAAAATAAAATTGTTGACTTTCTAGACCCAATTTATTTTTTAAAATCAATAAAATCAAAAAAAGAAATTAAAAATACTATTGAGTCACATATTTATGATGGTGCAGCACTAACAAAATTTTTAATATGGCTTAAAAAAAATTATAATAAAGATAGTATTAGTGAAATTAGTGCACAAGAAAAGTTGTTAAAATATAGAAGAGAAAATAAAAGTTTTAAATTTTTAAGTTTTCCAACAATATCAGGATCTGGACCGAATGGTGCTATTATTCATTACAAGGCATCAACAAAAACTAATAGAAGATTGAAAAAGGGAGATATTTATCTGGTAGATTCAGGTGGGCAGTATAATTTTGGAACAACTGATGTTACACGAACGATTTCACTAGGCAATAAAAATAAAAGAATAATAGAAATTTTTACTCGTGTATTAAAAGGACATATTGCAGTAGCTAATTATAAAATAGAAAAAAATACCTATGGTGCTCAAATTGATGTTGCTGCGAGAAAATCTTTAAAAGAAATAAACTTGGATTATGCACACGGAACAGGACACGGTGTAGGATATTTTCTAAATGTTCATGAAGGTCCTCATGCCATCTCGAAAAATAATAAAGTTAATTTTAAGGAAGGAATGATTGTTTCAAATGAACCCGGATATTATGAAAATGGTAATTTTGGAATAAGAATAGAAAACCTTGTAAGAGTAAAAAAAGATAAAAAAAATTATGCATTTGAAAATTTAACAATGGCCCCGATTGATAAATCTTTAATTAATAAAAAACTTCTTAAAAGTAATGAAATTGATTGGTTAAATAATTATCATAAAAAAGTGTTTGTAAATTTAAAAAATTTTATGAATAAAAATGAATTATCTTTTTTAAGAAAAGCTTGCTCAAGTATTTAATGTTTTATACCAATCTTTTTCATTAATAATTTTAATACTTAATTTTTTTGCAATATCAATTTTCTTTTTTGTAGGCTTTGAGTCGCCTATAACTAATAAATCTAACTTTTTAGAAATTGTTCCTAAGACTTTTCCTCCATTATTTTCGACTATTGATTTAGCTTCTGATCTACTCATTTTATTAAACCCTCCCGTAAACATAATAGTTTTATTAGCAAATTTTCCACTTTTATTTTTAACCTTGAAAACTTTAATTGATAATTTTTCAATTAAATTTTTTATAATCTCTGTATTTTTTTTATTGATAAAAAAACTATTAATTGACTTTATTTGTGTCTCTCCTATTCCATCTAGATGTTGCAAATTATTTAGGATTTTTTTTCTCTTCGTTTCAATAAATAGATCAGAAAAATTATCTATAGTTTTAAAAAAACTGGCTAGAATTTTTGCATTTTCCTGCCCAATGTGTCTGATGCCTATAGAAAAAATAAATCTATCTAAATCGATTATTTTTGATTTTTCAATAGCGCTTTTGAGGTTATTAATTGATAATTCACCCCATCCTTCTAAATTTTTTATAGAGTTATAATTAATTTCAAAAATATCCGATGGTTTTTTTATAAGTTTCATCTCCCAAAATTTATCTATTACTTTTTTACCTAATCCATCAATGTCAAAGGCATCTTTCGAGACAATATGTTTTAATTTTTCTTTTGCAGTAAAATTACAATCATAACCTTGAAAACATCTTCTTATAGCATCTTCTTTTTTTGTAGATTTATTAATTTCTTTTTGAGTGACAGACCCACATAAGCATTTTTCTGGAAAAATATATTTTTTGCTATTTTTGTCTCTTTTTGAAAAATCTACAGAGATTACTTGAGGTATAACATCCCCAGCCCTTTGAATCTTAACTGTATCTCCTATTCTAATATCTTTTCTATTTATTTCATCTTCATTATGTAAAGTAGCATTAGAAACTACCACACCACCCACATTTACTGGATCAACTTTTGCTACAGGTGTTATTGCTCCTGTTCTACCAACTTGAATAACTATGTCCTTAATTATAGTAACTGCTTTTTCTGCTGAAAACTTATATGCTATAGCCCAACGTGGTGAGTTTGAGGTATTGCCTAATCTTTTTTGCAATTTTAAATCATCCACTTTATAAACCAATCCATCAATATCATAATTTAATGATGATCTAATACTGTCTATATAAGAGTGATATTTTTCAATCTCTTCTAAATTTTTCACTTTGTTAACTAGAGGGTTAATAGTAAAACCCCATTTCTTTAGTCTTTTTAAAAATTCTGATTGAGTAAAAAAAATCATCGGATCTATCGCACCAAACCCATATGCAAAAAATCTCAAAGGAATTTTTGCAGTAGCATTTGGATTCTTTTGTCTTAAAGATCCCCCAGCAGCATTTCTTGGATTAGCAAAATTTCCCTTTATAGTGCTGAATTCTTTTTTACCAATATAGATTTCGCCTCTTATTTCTAATAATTTTGGAATATCATTCGCTTTTATTTGCTTGGGAATTTCTTTGACAGTTTTAAGATTTTGTAAAATATCTTCTCCTATAACACCATCACCCCTAGAAAGGCCTTTAATAAGTTTACCATTTTCATAAATTAATGAGGCTGAAATACCATCTATTTTAGGTTCTGATGAAAATTCGATATCTTTATTTTTAATAATTAAAAAATTATTTATTTTACTAATAAAATCCTTCATATCATTCACATCAAAAGCGTTTGACAGTGAAAGCATTGGTATTAGATGTGGTATTTTTTTAAACTTATTTGAAGGTGGCGATCCTACTAAACTTGTATTTAAATTTAATTTTTTTAGAAATTTATTTTTGTTTTCAAGTTCAATAATTTCTTTTTTTAAAACGTCATAAGCAGCATCTGTTATGATTGGCCTATCATCATTAAAATATAATTTATTATGTTTTTTTAATAGATTAATTTTTTTTTTATATTTACTTGTTATTTCTAACTTATTACCCGTCTTCATATTAAAATCATTTAATTTTTTTTAATATTTTTTTAAAAAAACCATCATTATTATTTTTTTCAGCTTTTTTAATAATTTTATAATCTTTATTTAAAATCTTATATGATTGTTCAAACCATTCACTAGAATTATAGTTATAACCTAAAATTGTTGCATATTTATTAGCCTCATCATCAAGTCCCAGATAATAATGAACTTCTACTAATCGGTGAAGAGCTTCTTCAATAAAAACTGTATTATCGAAATCTTCTACAATAATTTTTAATCTTTTAATTGCAGGCACCCATTTTTGTATTGATATATAATATTTTGCTACGTACAACTCTTTTGCAGCTTGTTGATTCTCAATTAAATCCCTCTTAAATCTTAAATCAATTGCATAGTCAGTATCTGGGTAATTTTTTAAAAAAAAATCTATCTTTCTATTGGCTTCAATTAAAGGTTTTAAATCTTTTTTTTCATCTGCAATTTGCTCGTAATGAATTATTGCTATTAAATAATGTGCATAGATAACATTGCTATCTGCAGGATATTTTTTTAAATATCTTGAAAGATTATCTAATGCTTCAGTGTAAAAATTTATTCCGTAAAGAGAGTAGCTAGACATAACAGCTGATTTTGCTGCGTACTCTACTTTTTTAAAATTTAATTCAGCTTCTGAGAATTTTTTTTCTGCTGAAAAGTAATTTCCCTGTTCAAATAATTTAAACCCTTCTTGATATAATACAAAGGGATCAACTCTATCTTTGACTTCATACTCAATTTTTTCTTTTTTTGAACAAGAGTGTAAAGAGAGAATTAATATAATTAGAAATAATTTTCGAAACATATGCTGATTAATAGCAAATAAAAACAGAATGGTAAATTTATATGATACTAAGCGTTTACAGCTATTTTTATAGATTGATTAAGCTGTGTTTTTTTGGGCAATTCGATGCTGTTTAGTTCAATCTCTGTAAATGAGTTTTTAGATTCCAATAATTTTCTCAAAAACATATTTGAAAGCTGGTGTCCACCTTGATAGCAATCAACTTTTCCTAAAATTCTATATCCAGATAATAAAAAATCTCCAGCTAAATCTAAAATCTTATGATTGACAAATTCTTTTTCATTTCTTAATCCATCTTCGTTAAGAACTTTTTTATCATCTACAACGATTGCATTTTCTAATGAACCGCCTTTTGCAAGACCAAGCTCTTTAATTTTTTCTATATCCTGATATAGGCAAAAAGTTCTTGAAGAATAAATATCAGCTAAATCATCATTAGTGAAATTAACAGAGTTTTTTTGTTTACCAATAATGTTATTTTTATAATTTAATTGAAATTGTATTTCAAAATTCAAATCATTAGGCTCAATTGAAATAATTCTACCACCATCTTGTAGTTCCACTTTATTTAAAACTTTTAAGAATTTTCTTTTTTTATTTAACTTTTTAGTTCCAGCGTTATTTAAAAGTTTTATAAAATCTTTTGATGAGCCATCCATTATTGGGATTTCCTCATTATCAACTTCAACTATTACATTGTCTATACCAGCTATATAAAGTGCAGCCAGCAAATGTTCTACAGTTGAAACTTTAGATCCAGATGAATTTTCTAATGTTGTGCAAAGTTTTGCTGATGACACATTTTTATAATTTGCTTCAATGATATTGTTTTCTTTTAAGTCTGTTCTTTTAAAAATAATTCCTTGACTTTCAACACATGGAATTAATCTAACTTTAGTCTCTTTTCCAGAGTGAAGACCAATACCTTCAAAAGCTATAGTTTTATTAATTGTGTATTGAAAAATATTCTCCATAGAGGAGTTTATACAGAAATGATGTGAAGTATTTAAAACAACAAATGTTTCCAAAAATGACAGAAATTATCCAAAGATTGACTTAAAAATCCTTGTAATTAGTGAATTTTTTATTTGAACTATGGGTATAGCTTCTTTCCTCCAACCATAAGTTGAAAGATTTGCGATATTACTAATTAATGAATTAGTTTCAAATTCTTCAATTAAGTTAGTTTCAAAATTACTATTTTTATTAAAATAAGACTCAAAATACTCATAGAAATTATTAGAAACAGTTTTGTCTTGAAAGGTAATATATATTTTTATTTTATCTTTATTGAATTTTGGAATATTAATATTTTTATGCAATATAATATTAACTATTTCATCAACTCTTGCTTTCACAATATCGATAATAAGCTTTTTTCTAATTTTTCTATAATTTCCTTTTAAAAAATATTTTTCTTCTAATAATTGACTATCGGAAAACTTTTCATTTTTATTAAATCCATTGTTAAAAAAGTTCGTAATCGCCTCGTCATCTATTGAACAAATTTTTATAATATCTTTAAAAATTATATCTGTTCCAAAATTAAAATACTCTGAATATCTGAAAGAAGCTTGATCAAAAAAAATAATACTACAGGTATTATAATTTATTTTAATTTTGAAGAAAGTTTCAATATTATTTTGATTGATTAATTGAACACCTTCACAAAATTTTTTTAAAAATATTTTTTTTACTTCTAAATTATTTCTATTAAAGATTTGCTTTATATTTTTTAGATCATTATTTCCTATAAGTAAAAAAGTAAGTTCATGACTATAAAAATCTCCAAATAAACCAATAGGTAAGTTTTCAATATTGTTTCCATCCAAGGTACTTCTTGAATTAAATATATGTAAAATTGATTTATCTTTTTCGTTATCTGAAACTGCTGATTTAAGAGAGTTCAATATATAAGAAATATTTTCTTTTAATACTTGTGAACCATTTAATTTTTTGAATCCAGATATATTTACGCAGGTATAATCAAAATTGTCTAAAATCACTGTCACATTTTTAAAAATACAATCTAATTTATCTTCAATTTTTTTTATTTTATTTTTTAAAGTTTCACTTGCTTTAAAAATATCTATAAATTTGTTCTTGTCTATACCTATATGAGGTGTAGATATTTTTTCTATAATTTCTAAATTATCGTTTTTGTAAACGCCAACTACAAAAATATAATTAATTTCGTTAATTTCAATAAAGAGAATTGGTTCATCATTATTCATAATTTAATTTAAAATAAGCTGATCTTTAATACGGTAATCAAAAATTTTATATCTATTGAAATTATCTTCATTTTTTAAATCTATATAATTTTGTAAGCTAAATAAGTAATCTTTGATCGGTAATTTGATTATTTTATCGTTTTCCATGACTAAATCCCACCTTCCAGACTCAAAAAAATAAAAAGATTTTATTTCTTTTATTGGAAATTTTATATTTTTGAGATCTTTATATAAAGAGAAGAATGTACTTCCATTTCCAAAGACTGTTGGCAAGTCATTAAAAATGTCTTGGCTTTTAAACTTGATAATACTTCCATTATCTGAGATGTAAAATTTTTCTTTTTTATTCTGTAAAATAGCTATAGGTTTTTTTTCAGTAATGATTATTTTCAGTTCATTAGGGTAGATTTTCTTTAATGTAAAACTCTCTATAAATTCAAAACTTTTCAAACTTTTTTCAATATTTTTAACATTTAAAAAAAATAAGTTTTTTTCATATAAATAATTTATCTTTTTTTTTATTTCATCTGAATTTAAAATTAAATTATTTTCAACATTAATTTCTTCGATATTTAGCCTGAAATTAGGAATAAAGCTAAATTTAGGAGTATAAGAAGTTAAAAGTATAAAGAATATAATCAGCCAAAAAAGTGATTTTTTCATCTATCTAAGCTGGCATTTAATAAAATTTTTTCCACTAAGTTCTCAAAAGATATTCCTTTATATTCGGCTATCTCTGGAACTAATGATAAATTCGTCATACCAGGCTGAGTATTAATCTCTAAAATATAAAATCTATTTTTGTAAAATTTAAAATCTGATCTAGTAATGCCTTTACAACCCAAAGAGTTATGTGCATTTTTTGCAATATTAAGTACTTCTTTATATTTAGATTTTTTTAAATTAGCTGGCATAACATGTTTCGTTTTGGCTGCTTTTGAATATTTGGCTTTATAATCATAAAATAGTCTCTTAGGTTTAAGTTCAATCGCACCAAGGGGTAAACCATTAATGACGGCTACTTGTATCTCTTGACCGCCAATAAATGGTTCAAAAATTAACTCAATATATGATTTAAATAACAGTTTTAAATTATTACTTAGGCTATTAAAATTTTTGCATATTTTTACTCCAATACTTGAGCCCTCATTTATAGGTTTTACCACGATAGGAAATTTTATTTTTTTTAATTTAATCAATTTTTTTAAATTAACTTTATTAAAATCTTCTTTTTTAAGTGTAAAATAATTTGGAGAATGAATTTTATTTTGTTTAAAAATCTTTTTAGAAATCAATTTATTCATAGCATTATATGAGCTTACAACTCCAGAATGAGTGTATGGGATTCTAAGATACTCGAAATAGCTTTGTGCAACTCCATCTTCACCGTCTTTGCCGTGTAAAGCATTAAAAATTATATCCGTCTTATTTTTATCAATTAAACTAAAATGTTTTTTTTTAGGATCAAAAGTTGATACTTTATATCCTTTTTTTTTTAGTGCTCTTACGCAAGCTCTACCACTATCAAGACTTACAGTTCTTTCTCCTGATGTGCCTCCAAGTATAACTAGGACTTTTTTATTTTTCATTACCAATAATTTTTATTTCTAGCTCTAATTCGACTCCTGTTTTGCTTTTTACCTCTTTTTTTACTTTATTTATTAGTGATTCAATATCAGAAGCTTTGGCATTACCATCGTTAACAAAAAAATTACAATGTTTTTCAGAAATTCTTGCATTTCCCTCAACAAATTTATCACATCCAGATTCTTTAATTAACATCCATGCCTTTTTACCATTATAGTTTTTGAACGTGCTTCCACCTGTTTTTATTTGACTTGGTTGAGAATTTTTCTTTTTTTGAATTAGTTCATTTTGTTTTTTTTCAATCAATTCTTTTGAGGAAACCACGCCCCTAAGTTTTGCAGATAATACAATAAGGTTTGTGGGAAGGTTTGAGCCTCTATAGCAAAAATTAATTTCACCACTATTTATTTCTTTTTCTTTTCCAGACTCATCTAAAACTCTAATGGATAATAAAATTTTAGATATATCTGAACCATAACATCCGCTGTTCATTATTATTGAACCTCCAACGGAGCCTGGAATACATGATAAAAATTCCATTTCACTAATATTATTATTTTTAGCAAAGTCTGAAACTTTTCTATCTAATGCAGAGGCGCCTACTTCAATAGTATCTGTTTCGATTAACTTAATATTAGAAAAATTTGAACTTAATTTAATAACAATGCCATTTACTCCAGAGTCTCTAATCAAAGTATTTGAGCCAGCTCCTAAAATATTTATTTTATGGTTATTTGTTTTCATTTCGATCAAAAATTCTTTTAATTGATCTATATTTTTTGGACGAAAAAAGATTTCTGCAGGACCACCCAAATTAAACCAACTATATTTTGATAAATTTTCTTTAAATATTAAATTTTTTCCAAATTTTTTTTGTAAAAATTTTTTATCTACATTCATAAGCTAGATTTGAGTTCTCTCATCCAATTTGAGATAGAACCTGCTCCCATGCCAATTATAATTTCATCACTAATTAAATTTTTTCTAAAATAATTTGTTAATTCTCTTTTATTATTTACAATTATTACTTGAGTTTTAGAATTTTGAGAAATTAATTTAGCAAAATTTGATAAGTTAAAATTTTTGTTTTTCTTTTCACCTGCAGCATATAAAGGACAGATTAATACTATATCGGATCTTATAAATGATTTAGAAAATTCATTTTTTAAAGATATTATTCTAGAATATCGATGTGGCTCAAATACAGCTATAATTTTTCTTTTTTGATAAACTTTGTTTATACCGTCTAAGATTGAATAAATTTCTGTAGGATGATGAGCGTAATCATCAAAAAATTCATTTTTATTTTTTGTAAATACCTTTGTCATTCTTCGCTGAACTCCAGAGAAATTTTTTAAAGCTTTCTTAATTATTTTAACACTTACACCTAAATTAATACAAACTGCAATCGCAGCTGTAGAATTTAGTACATTGTGTTCCCCTATTAGCTTTAAATTAATATTTTTAATGACTACCTTCTTATTGATCATGTTTTTGTAGTGTAAATCAAATAATGAATAATTGACTTTATATCTTATATTACAAATTCTATAATTAGATTTTATACTTGTTCCGTACGTCAAAATATTCTTGTTTTTAATTTTAGTTAAAATTTTTTTAATATTTTTATTATCTATACAAATTAAACTTTTACCCATTGGTGGTGTTTTATTTATAAATTGTATAAATGCCTTTTCTAAGTTTTTATAATTTTTGTAATAATCAATATGCTCATAGTCTATATTAGTAACTATTGAATAATTAATTGGTAATTTTAAAAAACTTCCATCAGACTCATCTGCTTCTAGGATAGCCCATTCACCTTTACCAAGTTTAGCATTACTATTAAATGAATTTATAACCCCTCCATTAATTATTGTTGGGTCTAATTTTTGATCTGATAAAATTTTAGCAACTAAAGAGGTTGTTGTTGTTTTACCATGAGAACCTGTAATTATTATATTTTTTTTTAATGAAACTACATCAGCCAATACATCAGCTCTTGAGTAAATGGGTATTTTTTTCTTCTTTGCTTGTTTAATTTCAACATTGTTAGCTTTGATAGCTGAGGATTTAACAACAATTGTAGCATTTTTTATATTAGTTTTTGAATGACCTATAAAAACTTTGATGCCAGCCTTAGAACAATTTGATGTGCTTTTATTCCTATTTTGGTCACTTCCTTGAATTTTTAAACCCATGGTTCTCATGACTTGCGCGAGACCACTCATACCAATTCCTCCAATTCCGATAAAATGAATAGTTTCTTTTTGTCCTATATTAATTTTTTTCATTGATTACTTTATCTATTTCACGATCAACATTTTCATAAACTGATTTATCTGAATATTGCATTTGTTTATTTACTACTTTCTCTAATAATGTTCTGTCCTCATGAATTGATTTAATTAATTGAAACAATTTTTTACTTAAATCTTTTTCCTCTATTAAATAGCTATACTGATTTTTTTCATAATAAATAGCATTTTTTAATTGATGGTTATCGGCTGAAGTAGGTAAAGGAACTGAAATAAAGGGTATTTGTACATTGATTAATTCAGCCATCATGGAAGATCCTGAGCGAGTTATTGCCAAGTTAATTTTAGAAAAATACTTAGTAATATCATTATTGAAATTAAAAATCTCACAATCTAAATTTAATTTTTTATAAATGTTAAGTAAAAATTTGCTCTGATCTGGTAGACATTGTTGATATATTTTTAAGGGTATTTTAGCATTAATACATTTTTTAAATATTTCTGGAAGTTCCTCAGCAAATATTTTTGCTGCTTGGCTACCTCCTAAAATTAATATTTTTAATCTTTTATCACTGAAATCTTTGTTATTTACTACATTAAAATTGAGTATTTCTTTTCTAATAATATTTCCGATTTTACGTAATTTATATTTATATTTATTAGATACCCCTTCTAAACTGAGATGAGAAACAAAAACTTTATTGGCAAATGGTACTAAAAATTTATTAGCTTTTCCAACATGCAAATTATTTTCATAAATAATAAAAGGAATTCGTAAAATTTTAGCACCAATACAAATCGGAAAAGATGAATATCCTCCCATTCCAAAAACTAAATCTGGTCTATTAAATATTAAAAAAATAATTGATCTAAATATGGAATATAAAATAATTAAATTAGAAATAAAAAAATCAAAAATATTTTTTTTTGATATTGTTGAGGATCTGATTTGAGTAATATTTAAGTCATGATAATTGCTCAAATATTTCATACCTCTTTTGTCAGATGTTAATTGAACGTTTATTTTTTTATTAATAAGATGTTTTGCTAAACTATATGCGGGAAAAACATGCCCACCTGTTCCTCCTGTTGCAATAATAACTTTATTTAATTTACTATTCATCTAAATCTAATTGTAGTTTCGTATAATTTAAAATTACTCCTGCTAAAATTGCACTACCAATTAACGAAGAGCCGCCATAACTTAAAAAAGGTAATGTCATGCCAGTGGTTGGTAGTAATGTGGTATTTACTCCAATGTGTATAAACGTTTGGAAGATCAATAATGAAGTAAGTCCACAAAGAGCGAGTTTTAAAAACTCATCTTTTTGTAAAATACAGTTTTTTATTATTCTAAAAGAAATATACAAAAAAATTGATATTATTAAAATTGAAATAATAGAACCGTACTCCTCAGCTACGATTGCAATGATATAGTCTGTATGAGCCTCTGGAACACTATCTTTTAAAATTCCTTCACCCATACCCTGACCTTTAAGTCCGCCCTGCTTAATAGCGTCTAACGCTTTTGAAGATTGAAAATTATCTCCTTTGCTTGGATCTAAAAACGTAATTAATCGATTAATTATATAACCAAATTTTTCAGGCATAAGAAATAAAAGACTACTTATTGCAATAATAAAAATTGCAAAAAAACCAAACATATATGTCAAACTAACTCCAGAAACAAAGACTGTTGCTATCCAACTGCCTATTAGTAAGATTGATTGACCAAGATCTGGTTGGTCGATTAAAAGAACAATTACAGAGGTTAGTAGAAAAAAACTAAACAAATATTTTATTTGAGAATTTTTTAATTTATAAGCTGTTAATATTTTGACTGTTGCTAGTATAAAAAATGGTTTTAAAAGTTCTATTGGCTGTATTCTAAAAAAATAAATATCTAACCACCTTTTAGCACCTTTAACTTCTACTCCAATAATCGGTACTAAAATCAAAAATATAAAAAATATAATAAAAAGAGGAATTGTTATTTTTTTTAAAAAAAGAGTATCTAATGCAGAAATTATAAACATAATTAGAAGAGCTAATAATGTAAAAATTAAATGTTTTGAAAAAAAGAAATAATAAGCCTTATTTAGTCTCTCTCCCGCCAAAGAAGATGTGGAAGAAAATGAAAAAAATAATCCTAAGAAAAATAAAATAAAAAAGCCAAAAAGTATATTTTTGTCGATGTTCCTCCAATAATTACTTAATTCAAAATTAAATATATTTTTTAGCATATAGTTTGCATAATTTTTTAAATTCATTTCCTCTATTTTCGAAGTTTTTAAATTGATCAAATGACGCGGCACTTGGACTTAATAAAACTATATTAATTTTTTTTTTAAAAAGTTTTATATCTTTTAAAATTCTAATTATTGAATTTTTCAAATTTTTTGTAATAGAAAAATCAACTTTATCTTTTAATTGATTTTTAAAAAAATCAATATTTTTTCCAATAATATAAGATTTAATAATATTTTTTTTAAAGTATTTTACATCTATTCTATCTTTATCTTTTGGTTGACCTCCTAATATCCAATAAATATTTTTTTCACTAGATATGGCAAATTTACTTGCTTCAAAACTTGTTGCTTTTGAGTCGTTTATAAAAATAACATTTTTCTTTCTTAAAAAAGTTTCATATCTATGCTCCAGTCCTTTAAATGTATTCATAGATTGAATGAATGATCTGTCGCTAATCTTTAATTGCTTAGATAGTGTATATACAAAATTCATATTTTCATCATTTATAAGAGATTTTAAATAATGATTTGTTATTCTAAATTTTATTTTTTTATACATCTTTGATTTTAACGATATGAGTTTACTTTGATAATTATTTTTTTTAAAATTATTTTTTAATTTACTATTAATTAATGCAAAATTGTCTTTTGTTTGTAGATTAAAAATTTTTAACTTTGATTTAATATATTCTTGCATTGAATTGTGCCAATCTAAATGGTCATTAGTAATATTTAATAAAATTGCGTAATTAGGATGAATGAATTTTGAATGAGATAGCTGAAATGAAGAAGTTTCAATAACAAAAAAAGTATTTTTTTTAATTTTTAAATTTAAAACTGGAGTGCCTATATTTCCACCAAGTTTTACGTGAACTTTATTTTTTTTTAACAAATGAGTAATTATTTTACATGTAGTCGATTTACCATTTGATCCAGTAACTACAATTGATTTAAAATTTTTATTACTTAAATAAAGTAAGTCAATATCTGTAATAATTTTTTTTCTAAACTTTGATAAAATTTTTTTAAACTTTGTTTTTTTCAAACTTATACCTGGACTTAAAACTATATAATCAACCTCTTTTAAAGATTTAGAAAGATTAGAAACATTTTTAGATTTAAATTTTTTTCTTAACTTAAAGTTATCATCCCAAACAATATAGTTAGAGATTTTATTTTTTTTAAAATATTTAATTACTGAATGTCCAGAGGAACCTAGACCGTAAACTATAAAAGAAAGTTTTTTTAAATTTAATTTTATCGACATTCACTAACGTAATTTTAACGTTGCTAAACCAATTAAAGCTAAAATGATTGCAATAATCCAAAAGCGAATCACAATCGTTGACTCAGCCCAACCCTTTTGTTCAAAGTGGTGGTGAATCGGAGCCATTTTAAAAATTCGTTTTCCAGTTAATTTAAATGAGATAACTTGAATAATTACTGAAACAGTTTCTAAAACAAACAATCCTCCTATAATTGCTAGTACAATTTCATGCTTGGCAATTATAGCAACAGCAGCTAAAGAGCCTCCTAAAGACAATGAGCCGGTGTCTCCCATAAAAATTTTAGCGGGAGGAGCATTATACCAAAGAAAACCTAGACAAGATCCCACAATCGAGCCACAAAATATAGAAAGTTCGCCAACATCAGGAATGTATTGTAGTTGGAGGTATTCAGAAAATATTGTGTTTCCCACAACATAAGAAATTAAAGTAAATGAGAGAGCAACTAACATCACAGGAACAGTTGCTAAGCCATCTAAACCATCTGTAAGATTTACAGCATTAGATGAACCAATAATTACAAACAAACCGAATGGAACAAAAAACATACCCATATGCCATATTAAATTTTTAAAAAATGGAAAGTAAAGATTATATAGATATTTATGTTCAGAAAAATTTATTAAAATAGATAAAGCAATTATACTAATAACTAACTGGCCTAGAAATTTTAATTTTGAATTAAGTCCTCTGGAATTTTTATATCTAATTTTTAACAAATCATCTACAAAACCTAATATTCCTAAAGAGAGAGATACGAAAATTAGTGTCCAAATATAAATATTATTTAAATCCGCCCATAAAAGGGTGCTAGATAATATTCCAATTATAATTATTACTCCACCCATAGTAGGTGTTCCAGATTTTTTAATTATGTGATCTATGGGACCATCTTGTCGAATTGGACCAGTTATCATATTTTTAGAAAAAATATTAATGAGTGGACCTCCAATTATAAATACTACAATTAGAGATGTCACAACTGATAGTCCTGTCCTAAATGTAAGATACTTAAATACATTTAAAAAAGAATATTGTTCAATTAGAGATGTGAGTATATTAAATAACATTTAAGAACCTTTAATTATAGTATTGGTTATTGTTTTAAGGCCTGTTGCATTAGATCCTTTTATCATTAAATAATCATTATTACTGATTATATTTTTCAGAGTAAGATCAATATCTTGATCACACTGTAAAATGTTTCCACGCTTCTCTTTTTTTAAATTTTTATAAGTAAAAAGGGTTTTTTCTCCTTTTACAAAAACTTTATCTATATCTGAGCTGTTAATAAGTCCTGACAAATCTTTGTGGTATATGTCTGAATTTTTACCCAACTCAAGCATATCACCTAATAATAAATATTTTTTAAATTTATTTTTCTTTATTAAAGAAAAATTATTAATAGCATTTTTAACTGATAATGGATTAGCGTTATAACTCTCATCTATTAGTTTAAAAAGTTTTTTATACCTTCTTACCTTGTGAATCTTACCTCTTCCATCTGAAGGTTCAAAATTTTTATACAACGGAATTACTTTTTTAAGATCTAAGTTAAATTCTTTTAGAACTGCTAAAGAACTAAGTGTATTGTATATATTAATATTACTTATCTTAAATCTTATAATCTCATCATTTACATTAATTGTTATATGTTTTAAATCTCCAACTTTTTTCATCTTAATTAAATGTACATTTGCTTTGTTTGACTTGCCAAAAGTAATAACTCTAATATTTTTTTTCTTAGCCTTGCGCTTTAAATAATGAAAAAATTTATCATCACGATTTAAAATAACTGCACCATTATCTTGAATATTATTTATAATTTCACTTTTAGCTTTTGCAATATCTTGAATGCAATTAAAATTTTCTATGTGTGCTTCTCCAATATTCGTTATAATTGCTAATTTAGGTTTAATTTTTCTTGATAACTTATCAATCTCTCCCTTTTTACTCATGCCTATTTCAAATACACCGTATTCATGATCTGGGTTAAGATTTGACATACTTATTGGCACACCCAAATGATTATTAAAAGATCTTGGTGATGCATAAGTATTACCAAAGACACTAAATAAATCTTTAAGCATATTTTTTAAAGAAGTTTTTCCTGCGCTTCCAGTTATTGCTACAATACTTGCATTACTTTTTTTTCTCTTTAAAGAAGCAAATTTATTAAGGAAAGTAATTTCATTATTTACTTTAATTATTTTATTTTTATACTTTTTATTATATTTTGAAGAAATAATTAAATTTGCACCTTTTTTTATAGCTCTAGCAATATACTTATTTCCATCATTTTTTTTTCCTTTAATTGCCAAAAAAAGACTATTATTTTTTATTTCTCTTGAGTCTGTTACAAAATCGTTAAATTTATAAAATTTATTTTTTTTTATGATTTTATTTAATATTTCTGAATTAAATAAATAATTAATTTTTTTTTTATTTGTTTCCCTTTTATCAACTTTTAAATTCTTTACTATTTGTTTATCAGAAACAGAAATAACTCTATTTCCATAATCTTGATAATTTTCGTGACCTTTTCCTGCAATTAAAATTATTTCATTGGGCTCGGCATTATATACAGCTTTTTTAATTGCTTTAGAACGATTCCCGATATTAAAATGGGTAGATCCTTTTAGAAAACTCGTAATTTGACTTCTTATTTTTGAAGGATTTTCTTTTCTTGGATTATCATCTGTAACGTAAATTTTTTTACAATATAATTTTGCAATTTTTGCCATTAAAGGTCTTTTCTTTAAATCTCTCTGGCCTCCACAACCAAACACTAAAGATATATTTTTGCCATATGATTTCATTATTGAGTTAATAACCTCATTTAAAGCGTCTGGCGTATGAGCGTAGTCAATAAAAACTCTAATATTGTTAGGAAATTTTTTTACCAATTCTAATCTTCCATCAATATTTTTTAGCTTTTTTAAAGTATTACTTATCTTTACACTCTTAAAACCACATAATTGAGCAGCTAGTACTGCCATGGTTAAATTCTTTTTTTGAAAAGTTCCAGGGAATAACTCAGATATATTTTTGATTTGATCAAATTTATTTTTGATATCTATCAATCTTAAGTTTCTTTTTTTTGTAATTTTTTTTAGGATTGAAAACTGTTTTATTAATTGATCAGAAATTACGTAACTCCTTTTGGGCAAAATTTTTGAAAATAAAGTTAATTTCGCGTTTAAATAAGCTTTCATTGTTTTGTGGTAATCAAGATGATCTTGACTAAAATTAGTGAAAATACCTGCTTTAAAATTTAAATTATTAAGTCTACTTTGATCTAGGCTATGACTAGAAGCTTCGATAATTACATTGTTAATATTTTTTTTTTTTAATTTTTCTAAATTTTTATGGATTGTAATAGCGTCTGGAGTAGTAAGGTTAGTTTTGATAACTTTTTTATTATATTTAATACCTAAAGTTCCAATATAAGAAGCTGGAATTTTATTTATAGTTAGAATTTGATAAAAGAAATCTGCAACAGAGGTTTTTCCATTTGTGCCAGTAACAGCAATAATATTTTTAGGTTTTAATTTATAAAATTTTGAAGCAATTTCACTCAATAAATTTCTTATATTTTTTGTTTTAATTACATAAGTAAAATCATTTTTAAATTTACAATTTTGAGAACAAATAACAACTACTGCACCTTTAGCTATTGCATCTTGAATAAATTTTTCTCCGTTTAATTTATTTCCTTTTATAGCAAAAAAAATAAATCCCTTTTTAACCTCTTTGCTATTCATAGCTAAACCTTCAATATTTAGTTTGCTATATTTTTTTGAAGAAATTTTAATTAGTTTTTTTAGCAACATATTCTGAGTAAAACTCTTCGTTTTTTATGGCTAAAATAGGTCCAATTTTCTTTATAATTTTGCCAGCAATATAAACAGAATTCCAACCAGCCTCATTTCTAGTTCCTTTAATCTTCATATCCCGATAATCATAAATCAAATCTGTTGCAACCTTTGGATTTTCTAACATCACAAGCAAAGCGTATTTTGGATCTTCAGCAGGGAATATAGAAATAAACGTATTTAAATGCTCATTTTCGTTTCCATATTTTTGAGAAGTTCCAGTTTTTCCTCCAACATCATATCCATAAATATTAGCAAGACTGGCTGTGCCTTCTTTTTCAGTCACAACTTTTCTTAAAATTTTATTTATCTCTTTGCTGGTTTCTTGGGAAATTATTTTTTTATATTGTTTATTTTCTTTATTTTTAATTAAAGTAGGTTTTATTATATTTCCCCCGTTGGATAATGCAGCATATGTTGCAGTTGCTTGTAATGGGGTGATAGCGATGCCATGACCGTAGGAAATTGTTTCTAATTTACATTTATTCCAATTGAAACCGAGAGGGTTTCCTACCTCTTCTAATTGAAAATCAGGTGCAGAAAGTAAATTAGTTTCATTAATAAAATTTTTATAATCCTTTTCACCAATTTTTTGAGCCAACATCAATGATCCTATATTAGAGGACCTGATCAATATATCTTCAACTGATAAATTTTTAGGAAATTCTTTGATATCGGATATTTCGTGAATAGAACACTTAATTTTTCTTGGTATATTTTTTAAGATTGTTTGAGGTGAAACTAAATTCTTTTCGATTGCTAAAGCAACTGTAAATGTTTTAAAAATGGACCCAAGTTCATAAATACCTTTAGTTATTTTATTTATATAATTTTTATCTGTAATACTTTCTCTCTTGTTAATATTAAAATTAGGTAAAGATACCAAAGATAAAACTTCTCCACTATTAACATTCATCAATAAAGCTCCTCCACCAGTAGCGTTAAAAGTTTTCATAGCTGTATTTAATTCTTCATCAATTAAATGCTGGATATTTGAATCTACGGTTAATTGTAGTGGAGTATTTAATAATTTCTTATCTTTTAATTTTTTATCAAAATACTTTTCAACCCCTGAAATTCCATAATTATCATAATCTACCTGACCTAAAATGTGGCTGTATAGATTTCCGTTAGTATAAATTCTTGATTGAAAAGGCTCAAAAATTATTCCTTTTTCACCTAAGGCCCAGAGTGTCTCTTTATCTTTTTGATCAAGTCTTTTTTTTAAATAAAAATACTTATTCTTGTTTAATTTTTTTTCAACTTGCTTGATTGATAAATTTGGAAAATTTAATCTAATTTTAATTAAAAAATTTTTCTTATCTTTTATTAATTTTGGATCAATAGCGGCATGATAGGATTTTACATTTCTTGATATTAAAGTACCATTTCTATCTACTATATCTCTTCTAAGAAGTGTAAATTGTGATTGACTAGCTTCGTATTTTAAAATTTCAGGATTTTTTAAAGATACAAAAGTAATTTTAATTGAAAATATAGTAATTAAAGAAAAAAATAAAAAAAAAAGTAGATATATTCTATCTTGAGAAATATTAGTATTTTCTATTTTTTTATTTTTTTGATTAGTTTCTAAATAATCTTCAAAATAAAAACTTTTCTGATTTATGTTAAAATTTTTATTTTTTTTTTGTTTTTTTATTGTCATTTTTTTTAAATATTGTAATTTTTTTTTGTGCATTGTTAAAATCAAAGTAACTTAAATATATTCTTGAAAAATCCATTGGTAAATATTCAATTAAACCTAATTCTATAATTTTTTTTGATAAATAACTTGGTGATGATAAATAAGAATAGTCTAGTTGAGTTTCGTGTAAATCTTTTTTTATAAATGATATTTTTCTATCAATCTTATAAATTTTTTTTTCTATAATTCTTGTTTGAGTTTTAATTATAGATGTAACACTTAATAAAAAGGCAAATATTAAAACTGATATTATAATCTTTACTTTATGCATTTGAACTTTCTAAGTCTAAATATCTTTTAAATTTAATTAATAACTCTTCTGGAAAAATAAATTGATTTTGATTTCTCACTGCATATCTAAATTTAGCTGATCGTGAGGGTGGATTTTGATCTATTTCCACATCAGTTGGTTTAAATATTTTATTTTTGTAAGTTTCAAATAAAGAAACATCTTTGTCTTGATTGTCAGGTAAATATCTCGATGGATTAGATTTGTTCGAGGAAAAATTACTAAAAAAGAATTTTACCACTTTATCTTCTATAGAATGAAAACTAATCACTAAAATTTTGCCACCTGGCTTTAAAATTTTTGCACCTTTGATAATTCCTTGGATAAGTTCTGTGACTTCTTTATTTACAAAAATCCTCAAAGCTTGAAAGGTTTTTGTACTAGGATTTATTTTATTTTTGTAATTTTTTTTTTTACTTTTTTCTATTATTTCTACTAACTGGTTGACTTTTGATATCTTGGTAATTGAACGCGCTTTTATAATATTTCTTGCAATTCTTGAGGCTTCCTTTTCTTCACCCAAGATTTTTATAATTAATTTAAGTTTTTTTTCACTATATTCATTTATTACTTCTTCAGCAGAAGTGGCTGATAACCCCATAGACATATCTAGCGACTCTTTTGATTTAAAAGAAAAACCTCTTTTTAGATTATTCAATTGAATTGATGATAAGCCTAAATCAAATATTACAGCATCTACCTTTTGATTTTTAACTACGGTATCAACTTCACTAAATTTTTTCTGATAAAAAGAAAATCTTTTAGAATTTTTTTCCTCTAACTTTTTAGCAATACTTAAAATAAATTTGTCTCTATCTATAGCTATTACTTTAGTTTCTGAAAATTTTAATATTTTTTTTGAATAGCTTCCTCCACCAAAAGTACAATCAACATAAATTCCACCTTCAATTGGAGAACAAATTTTAACTACTTCATCCAACATCACTGGAAAATGGGAAGATTCCAGTGATGAAGTTTGATTGTGCATAATGAGATACTTTGTTCATTAAAATTTTTGTTTTCTTAAAAATGCAGGAATTTCAAAATCTTCTTCTTCGTTTGTTTCCTGATCAAATAATTTTTCTGTATTAGTCTCTCTATCTTCTTCTAAATTATCTTCTACTTTGGATTGATCATCATCTGAAAATAGCTTTGGGGTATATTCTTCTTCGATATTGGAATTAATATTGTCGTCTGAGTTTTTTTCTTCAGAATCAGTTAATGATGAATTTTCATTATTATTTTCCATATATGATGCACTTTCGATTGATACACCTTTAGGAATACTTTCCATATCATCTAACGTTTTTTCATTTACAGGCTCAGAAATATTAGGTTCAATATTGCTGATTAATGAATTTTGTTCTTGTTCATTAATCTCAAATTTCTCATCCAATTTTAAAGCAGTAGCTCCATCAATAGAATTAAATGTAGTATTTTCTACTTTATTGGATTGAGAAAATAAACCTTCCGAATAACCGTTGTTTCTGTTCTGTATTCGAGTAACCATATTTAAAACAGTTTTTGAATCAGGTTTATGTCCATCTAAAGCAGTTGCTACTATTGAAACTCTCATTTTGCCATTCATATTTTCATCTTTAATAGCACCAAATATTAATTCTGCTTCTGGATCAACTTCAGCTCTAATTTTATTTACAGCCTGATCTACTTCAAATAATTTAATATCACTTCCGCCAGTTATGTTAACAAGTAATCCTTTAGCACCTTGTAAGGAATATTCATCAATAAGAGGATTGTTCAATGCCATTTCTGTTGCAACCATAGCTCTATTTTCACCATCTGCTTCACCAGTTCCCATCATTGCTTTTCCCATTGAGCTCATTACAGTTTCAACATCAGCAAAGTCTAAATTAATCATTCCAGGTCTTACCATTAAATCTGTAATACTCTGAACACCGTGTTTAAGTACATCATTAGATAGTGAAAAAGATTCTTCAAATGTAGTAGTCTCACTAGCAATCTTAAAAAGATTTTGATTCGGAACAACAATTACAGTATCTAAATGTTTCTTTAGCTCTTCTAATCCTTCAACAGCTCTTCTCATTCTTTTTGGCCCTTCATACGAGAAAGGAAGTGTTGTTACTCCAACTGTTAAAATGTTTAAATCTCTTGCAGCTCTAGCAATAACATGTGAGGCACCAGTTCCTGTACCTCCTCCCATTCCAGAAGTAATAAAAACCATATTACTTCCTTGAAGATAGCTAGTAATTTCATTTAATGACTCGTCAGCGGCGGCTTGACCAATATCGTGCTTAGCACCAGCGCCCAGTCCTTTTGTTAAATTCATTCCAATTTGTATTTTGGCGTCAGCTTTACTCATTTTTAAATCTTGTGCATCAGTATTTACAGCAACAAATTCAACTCCTTGCATTCCAGCTTCTATCATTGCGTTAATTGCATTACCTCCTGCACCTCCAACACCTAAAACCAAAATTCTAGGTTTTAATTCTTTAAGCTCTCCTCCACCAATATTTATACTCATGCTGTCTCTCCTTTTTGTTTGTTTTCCCATTTTAAATTAGATCTATTTTGATACGCCTTTTTTCTTGCTACTACTTTGAATTTTTCAAATATTTTTGGTTCCCATATTTGAAAAGTTTTGCCAAGACCAACAAATAAAATATTGTTTTTAATTTTTGCGTGTTCTAATAGTTTGTCTGTAAAAGAAACTCTTCCCTCAGTGTCAAATTGTAAATTGACACTTTCTGATAAAATAGACGTAGCAAAATAATCTCTCTTTTCTTCAAATGGATTTAATGTGTCAATTGTGTTTGATAATTTTTCTATTCTATCTTGAGAGCAAGCTTCCAATGCTGAGTGATTAAAAGATGGATAGCTAATAAAGCCATTGTAGCCCATTGAGCTTAGATGAGATCTAAAAGTTGAAGGCACTGAAACTCTCCCTTTTTTGTCTAGTTTGTTTTCGTAGTTTGATAAAAACATCTTTTACTAAAACCTTTTCATTAATTAACTTTTTCAAATCACCCTCCATTTTGGGATTATTTGGGATAGTATGGGTTTTAATAAAATAGTCAATATATTAGTTAATTGACAAAATAGTACAAATATAGAACATTTTTAGAGTTTTCTTTAGAGTTGCCAGATAATCTATAAGCCGGGTTCTGTCATTAAAGATGTCATTTCTCTAGGCTTAAATTCACAAATAAGCTCAAGCAGTTAACCCAGAAGACTAACTAAAGA
>MDTC01267851.1_pt1 | contig 24281 bp, 18 predicted proteins | sample 811181 | NCBI WGS metagenome assembly MDTC01 (sample SAMN05326644, study PRJNA326480) | marine metagenome | isolation source: seawater | place: Pacific Ocean: North | collected 2011
AAAGCTCCGAATAAACAGAGCAGGGAGAGGAAAAGTGTTCGCATCACTTTATCTTGGTTAAGATTTCAGAATTCGAATATACAAGAAAAATCTCGATAAACCACCAAACGAATGCGACAAATTTCTATTAAACCTCGGTCAAACCGTGTTTTATACAACGTAACCATCGGTATAAACCCCACGAAAATCGAGGAATGGAAGCGTTTTATGCGTGAAGATCACCTCCCAAAAATTCTGGGAAGCAATTGCTTTGAGAGCTACCGAATGTGTAGAATCGTCGACGAACAGGCCGATTCGACAACAATTGCGGTGCAGTATATCGCGAATAGCCTTGAAGACTTACAGAAATACCACGCAGAACATGCCCCGAAGCTGCAACAAGAACATCTCGCCAAGTTTGGAAGTGATGCCATCGCTTATCGTTCGGTTTTGAGCATTTTAGAAGAGGGTGTGTGGGAGGAAAGCTAAAGGACGGCTGAGACCATCTCCATTCAAGCTAACTTGCCCTCTCGAGTATCATGAAGCGAAAAATAGTCAGCCCCAAAAAACATTTAGGCCAGCATTTCCTCAAAGATGAAGCGACTGCTCTTCGCATTGCACAGTCCGTTCAATGCGACGAGAATCAAGCATTCATTGAGGTAGGTCCTGGAACTGGAGCACTCACCACACACTTGGTCCAACGATTCAGTTCCAACCTCATTGCACTTGATGTCGACCAAGAAAGCATCGATCACTTGCGCAACGAAGACTGGATTGCATCAACACACATTCTTAACGCGGACATCCTTAAGGTGCCTCTTGAACAACTGACTTCAAAACAAGAAGTGGTCATCGTCGGTAACTTTCCGTATAACATCAGCTCACAGATTTTATTTCGTGCACTTGATTGGCGAGAAAACTGTGTAGAGTTGGTGGGAATGTTCCAAAAGGAAGTCGCTGAAAGGGTCTGCGCTGCGCATGGCTCAAAAGTCTATGGGATATTGAGCGTATTGCTGCAAACGTATTATGACGCTGAGTATCTCTTCACTGTGCCGCCCCATGTGTTCATACCACCGCCAAAAGTTCAGAGCGGTGTGATTCGATTGGTCAAAAAGCCTGTGCACCCAGAGGGGATCCCTTACAAACATTTGAAGCGCGTCACAAAAGCCGCATTCAATCAACGACGCAAAACCTTACGAAACGCACTTCGATCAGGTGGGCTGGATATATCCAATGTTGACAAAGCCTTTTTGACACAGCGCGCTGAGCAGTTATCTCCTGATGAATTCGCTACCTTGGCCGGCTCTATTCCCTCGGATTGAGCGTAACAAACGGTTGCTCTTTTCGTACATTCGTTTTAACACCGCAATGACCGGTGCATTGCAGAATGTCGAAAGCCATTACACTTCAAGAGTTCATCATGGACTCCCAAGCAGAGTTCCCGTTTGTATCGGGACAGCTAACCCGCCTGCTCTCGGACATTGGTGTCGCAGCCAAAATCGTCAACCACCAAGTAAATAGAGCGGGGCTCGCGGGGATCCTTGGCCAGTCCGGGTCGCAGAATGCCCACAATGAAGATCAACAAAAACTGGACGTGTTTGCTGACAGCACCTTCATGCGCATATTAACTGCAGGCAAATCCGTCGCAGGAATCGGCTCCGAAGAGCAGGACGACTACATCTTGTGCCACGATCACGGCAAAGAAGGCAAATATGTCGTGATGATCGACCCACTGGATGGAAGCTCAAATATTGATGTCAACGTTTCCATCGGAACCATTTTTAGCATTTACCGCCGCGTGACCCCTTTAGGTGCACCGCTCAGCGACCAAGATTTCCTCCAACAAGGCACAGAGCAAGTCGTCGCAGGCTACATTTTGTATGGATCGTCTACCATGCTTGTTTACACGACAGGAACAGGTGTCAATGGATTTACTATGGATCCAGCAATCGGAGAGTTCTTTCTCTCTCACCCCGCCATGAAATTCCCGGAAACCGGAATGATCTATTCCATCAACGATGCCCTGCTCGATGCATCACCTCCAGCAGTGCAAAAATTCATTGGCGGCTGCAGAGAAGCACAAGGCCTCGGTTTAAAAGCGCGTTACATCGGTAGCCTCGTAACAGATTTTCATCGCAACCTCATCAAGGGTGGGCTCTATTTGTATCCCAGCACCAAAAGCAACCCTGAGGGGAAATTGAGACTGATGTATGAATGCAATCCACTGGCATTTATTGCACAGCAAGCCGGAGGACACGCAGAAGACGATAGCTCCAACATCCTTGACATTCAACCAACCTCACTGCACCAGCGATCCCCGTTTTATGTGGGAAGCTTGAATATGATTCAGGGCCTTCGTTCCTGTTGGATGTCAACTGCAGACCCCAAGTGAGGACAGAACCCTCCTTGCTACTAACTTCGCACCTGCAATTTCACGCCAACCATGCGGGTCGACGAACTTATTCAATTTTACAGGGCCGATGCCCGTGCTCAATTATTGAAGCGAACTTGGAGCCAAGACGGATCCAAAACCGAACTTAAGGGCATTGTCGGCTCTGCTACGCCGCTTCTCGCGGCTTCACTATTTCGTGAAGCGGACGATTCGGAATCACTGGTCAATCAACCGAGCCACCTTTTCATTCTGGACGACAAGGAAACAGCCGCATATTTTTTGAATGACTTGGAGCAACTGTTAGGGAAATCACACCGGATTTTATTTTTCCCACGTTCGGCACGCGTCCCCTACCAAGAAGAGGTGACTGAAAACGCTAACATTGCAATGCGAGCTGAGGTGCTCAACGAAATCAACCGTGACGGAAAGGGATTGGCCATTGTCACCTTTGGAGAGGCATTGGCTGAACAAGTAATCAGCCAAAGAGAGCTCTCGGAGCAAACATTTGCGTTAGCCTTGGGTGAAAAATACACGATGGACTTCTTGGATGAGGTCTTCATTGAATATGGATTCAGCAAAGTCGACTTTGTTTATGAACCAGGGCAATACGCTGTGCGTGGTGGAATTGTGGATGTTTTTTCATTTTCGTTTGATCATCCCTATCGCATTGAGTTCTTTGGCGATGAAGTGGAATCCATCCGAAAGTTCGATCCAACCAATCAGCTGAGCATCAACAAGATGACAAAGGCTGTTGTGGTCCCAAACATCGGTGATCAGGCGCTGCATGAAGCCGTCGAGCCATTTTTCAATTTCATTCCCGCAGACACTCGGGTCTGGGTGGCTGATGCCGCGCGATGCGAAAAGCAACTCGAAAAGGCCATGGAAAAGGCAGAAAAAGCCTTTGAGCGGGTGGCTTCTGAGTTAAATTTCACTCCGCCAGATAAACTATACCTCGATCCTTCAGGGTTGCAAAAACTCCTGCGCCCATTCCATGTCATCGAATTCGACGGCGGAACAACCTTTCCCAATCGCGTCGTCATCGAATGGAATATGATTCCGCAGCCTAGCTTCAATAAGAATTTTGATATGATCACCTCCAACTTGCAGGCCAATGACCGGCAAGGGTATCACAATGTGATTGTTGCCGGTCAGGCCACTCAAATTGAGCGTCTGCACGACATCTTTGCTGATCGGGAAGAAGATGTGCCGCATCATCCCATTCCACTAGAACTTAGCAACGGATTCGTAGACAAGGATTTAAAGCTACTCGTGTACACGGACCACCAACTGTTTGAGCGTTACCACCGCTTCCGACTCAAGGAAGGGTTTCGTAAAAACAAACAGGCCTTGACGCTTAAGGAACTGATGGCCCTCGAACCCGGGGATTATGTGGTGCACATCGATCATGGAATTGGGGAGTTTGGTGGGCTGCAAAAGATTGACGTCAACGGAAAAGAGCAAGAGGCCATTCGCCTGAGCTACAAAGGCGGCGATGTGCTCTATGTGAACATCCATTCGCTCCACCGAATTGCGAAATACACGTCGAAAGAGGGTACATTACCAAAAATCAGTAAACTCGGCACGGGAGCATGGGCAGCAACAAAGGCCAAAACCAAGACTCGAGTAAAAGAACTGGCTTTTGACCTTCTCAAACTGTACGCCAAACGAAAAAACTCCAAAGGGTTTTCGTTCTCCCCCGACAACTATATGCTCCATGAATTGGAAGCAAGTTTTATGTTCGAAGAGACTCCTGATCAACACTCTGCGATTGAAGCGGTCAAAAAAGACATGGAAAGACCCATTCCAATGGACCGATTGGTTTGTGGCGATGTTGGATTTGGTAAAACCGAGGTCGCCATCCGAGCGGCCTTCAAAGCCGCTGCAGACGGCAAACAAGTAGCCGTTCTGGTTCCAACGACTATTTTATCCATGCAGCATTTTCGGAGCTTCTCACGGCGCCTCAGGGATTTCCCCGTAAGCGTTGATTACATCAATCGATTCAAAACAGGAAAAGCTCTTAGCGAGACATTAAAAAAGCTCGAAGCTGGCCAAGTCGATATCCTCATAGGCACCCATGCCCTTGTGGGAAAGCGTGTCAAGTTCAAAGATTTGGGTTTGATGATTATCGACGAGGAACAAAAATTTGGTGTGGCAGTAAAGGATAAGCTCAAAACCTTACGTGCAGATGTAGATGCGTTGACCCTCACCGCTACTCCCATCCCACGAACACTTCAATTCAGCCTGATGGGCGCTCGCGATCTCAGCACCATAGCCACGCCTCCGCCCAATCGTCAGCCGGTTGAAACGCACTTGGCCTCGTTCAGTGAGGATGTGATTCGCGACGCAATAGCTTACGAAATTAGCCGTGGCGGCCAAGTTTATTTCGTCAATAACCGCGTCAAAAACATCCAAGAAGTATCCGGAATGATTACAAGACTCATTCCTGATGCGAGAGTCTGCATTGGTCATGGCCAGATGGATGGAAAGCAACTCGAGGATGTCATGGCTCAGTTCATCGAAGGAGCTTTTGACGTACTCGTCGCCACGACAATCATTGAGTCAGGAATCGACATTAGCAATGCCAATACGATGATCATCAACGATGCACATCAATTCGGTCTTAGCGACCTGCATCAATTGCGTGGTCGCGTTGGACGGTCGAATAAGAAGGCCTTTTGCTATTTGCTTGCGCCGCCCATTAGTTTGCTTCCGGACGAGAGCCGAAAACGACTTCAAGCCATTGAACAATTCAGTGATCTCGGCAGTGGAATTCAAATCGCCATGCGAGACCTCGACATCCGCGGGGCAGGAGACCTATTAGGTGGCGAGCAGAGCGGATTCATCTCTGAACTTGGCTTTGAGATGTATCAAAAAATCCTAGCTGAAGCTGTGCAAGAGCTGAAAGAGGAATCCTTCTCGGAATTGTTTGAAGAAGAACGCAAAGCCGATCGTCGCTACGTGACCGAAGCCGCGATTGAAACCGATTTTGCCTTGATGATTCCCGATCATTATGTGAACGATATCCCAGAACGCATTTCGCTTTACCGCGAACTTGACGACCTCGACCACGAATCAGAATTGGCCGCATTCAAAGAGCGTCTGGAAGATCGCTTCGGCCCCTTACCTCAAGAAACTGATGCTTTGATTGATACGATACGATTGCGTTGGCTAGCCGAGTTCTTGGGGATGGAGAAAATCGTTCTCAAAGGAGGAAAGCTGATTGCCGCCTTCATCGCAAATGAAGAAAGCTCTTTCTTCCAAGGCACCACGTTTGCAAGGATTTTAAACTACCTAAAGCAGCACGCGAAAGACACCAAAATGTACCAGCGCAATGGTGCTTTGCGAATGAGCATTGAAGGCATTCAATCAACACTGGCGGCATTGCGCGTGCTCGAAGATATCGCCGGACTGCGCGCTGAAGAAGCAGCCCCCAAATATGAATCGCCCGTCGGCTAAAAACGATTTTCATGACAAATGACGACGTCCTTCCTGTGATGACTTTTCGCAAGTTGGAAGACTTCAAAGAGGGGCAGATCTTATTGGTCGACAAGCCCCTTGAATGGACCTCATTTGACGTGGTCAATAAAGTCAGAGGACATTTACGCCATGCACTTAATTTGAAAAAAATCAAGGTCGGCCATGCAGGCACACTCGACCCATTGGCTACTGGTGTTTTGGTTGTTTGCACAGGCAAAGCCACCAAGCGCATTGAGACGCTTCAAGCACAGGATAAGTCGTACACTGCCACCATCCGACTCGGCGCTCATACGCCTTGTCTCGATGCGGAATTACCTGTAGAACGCTGGATTGATGCTTCGCACTTATTGCCCAAGGAAATCAACGCTGCTGTCGCCTCACTCTGTGGTTCGGTGCAGCAACTCCCTCCTCGGTACAGTGCAAAAAAGGTCAATGGCCAAAAAGCTTATGCCGTGGCTCGAAAAGGAGGAGAAATAGAACTAAGGCGTGCTTCAATCGAAATCAAAAAGATGAAAACGAGGACCATCCAGCACCTCGAAATCGACGGTCATCCCGTGGTGGAAGTCGACATAGAAATCGATTGCACCAAGGGCACATACATTCGTTCGATTGCTCGAGATCTTGGCGAAAAATTGGGAGTTGGCGGTCATTTGACCGCATTGAGGAGAACGCTGAATGGACCCTATGCGATCACGGAATGCGTTCAACTTCCCGACCTTATTGAAGTCATCGAATCACTTCCACAAGCCGATCAATAACTTACGGTTGACCTTTGACTACGAATTCATTAAGTTTGCCGACCATTTACACGCGCCTCGGAAACCCGATTTTTTATGAAATTATCTTCCTTCAAGTACGACATTTCGCCCGATTTCATTGCCCAAAACCCCCTGGACAACCGTGATGACAGTCGCCTCATGGTCGTGGACAAAGACAAGGGCACCATTGAGCATAAAATGTTCAAGGATGTTTTGGATGAATTCGATGAAGGTGACGTTTTCGTGGCCAACGACACGCGCGTATTTCCGGCGAAACTTTACGGTAATAAAGAAAAGACTGGTGCCGTCATCGAAGTTTTCTTGCTGCGCGAATTGAATCGAGAAAGCATCCTGTGGGATGTGTTGGTCGATCCCGCCCGAAAAATCAGAATTGGCAACAAGCTCTATTTTGGTGAAAACGACGAATTGGTCGCAGAAGTCATTGATAACACCACGTCCCGCGGCCGCACTTTGCGGTTTTTGTTTGATGGTTCGTACGAGGAGTTTATGGCTGTGATTTTTCAGTTGGGTGAGACGCCTTTGCCCAAATACATTGAGCGTCCCGTGGGTCCAGAAGACCGCGAGCGGTTCCAGACGATTTACGCGAAGAACCTGGGTGCTGTGGCCGTGCCTACTGCAGGCCTGCACTTCTCCAAACAATTGATGAAGCGATTGGAGATCAAGGGCATCGACATGACCTACCTCACGCTGCACATTGGACTCGGCACGTTTCGGCCTGTCGAAGTGGAAGACTTGACCAAACACAAGGTTGATTCGGAGCAATTGATCATTCCAGAAAGCTGCGCCGATCGGGTAAACCGAGCCAAAGAAGAAGGCAAGCGGATTGTTTCTGTAGGTGCAACTGCGATGCGTGCCATGGAGACTTCTGTGAGCACAACGCAAACGTTGAAGCCATACAACGGATGGACCAATAAATTCATCTTCCCAAAGTATGACTTCAAGATTTCAGATGCCCTCATCACCAATTTCCACACGCCGCAAAGCACGCTATTGATGTTGAGCTCTGCTTTTGCCGGTCACGACTTGGTCATGGAGGCTTATGATCAAGCGATGAAAGAAAAATACCGCTTTTTCGCCTACGGCGATGCCTTGCTCATCAAGTGACATCCACTCCTGCAGGAAGTGTTTTTCGCCCTTTAGAGCATTTCATGAAATTTGTGCGAACTTCGGACTCAAATTTTGAGTTAACTCGTCATGAATAATCTCTTTAAAAAACCTTTTGCCATGCTCGGCGCAGCGGCAATTGTAGCCGGTTCCCTCTTTATCAGTGCGGGACTGCCAGTAAACGAACCACAACCTGAACTCGCTATTGGCGCCAAGGCACCTTTGGCCGATGCAGCGATGACAAGTGCTGACGGCACCATGATGACCCTAGAATCAGCCGCTGGTCCAAACGGGCTGCTTGTTGTATTCAGTTGCAACACCTGCCCATTTGTGGTCGGAAACGGTACGAAAAGTGATGGATGGGAAGGGCGTTACAACAGCACCAATCAAGCCGCTGAGCGCATGGGCATCGAAATGGTTTTAGTCAATTCCAATGAAGCCAAACGCGATAACCACGACAGCTTGGAAGCCATGCAGGAGCGCGCCAAGTCGGAAGGTTACGAAATGCCTTACCTGCTTGATAAGGCCCACCGCATCGCAGATGCTTTTGGAGCGCTCAAAACCCCTCATGTCTACTTGTTTGACAAGAATATGACATTGGTATACCGAGGGTCCTTAGACGATAATGTCAGCGACGCAAACGCGGTTCAAGACAATTACATCATGGATGCCATGACCTCCTTGAAGCGAGGAAAAGCATGCGATGTTGCCGAAACAAAAGCCATCGGCTGTTCCATCAAGCGAATGCATTAAGCGTTAAAGCGGTAAGTTACCGTGCTTTTTGCGCGGCAATTGATCCACTTTGTTTTTCAGCATTTCAAAAGCGCTGATCAGCTTGGCCCGGGTGTTACGCGGCAAAATTACTTCGTCGACGTAGCCTCGGGCCGCTGCATTGTACGGGTGGGCAAACAACTCCGCATATTCTTTCTCCTTTTCCTCCCACACAGCTTTCGAATCATCGGCATTGGCAATTTCACGTTTGAAGATGATCTCTGCCGCACCCTTGGCTCCCATCACGGCAATTTCAGCCGTTGGCCAAGCATAAACCAAGTCTGCGCCAATGTGCTGGCTGTTCATTACATCGTAGGCTCCACCATAAGCCTTGCGCGTAATGACGGTGATTCGGGGTACAGTCGCTTCACTGAATGCATAAAGCAACTTGGCTCCATTCGTAATGATTCCATTCCACTCTTGATCCGTCCCTGGCAAAAACCCTGGAACATCCTCAAAGACCAATAGCGGTAAATTGAAAGCATCGCAGGTTCTCACAAAACGTGCGGCCTTGGTCGACGCTTTGATGTCCAATACACCGGCAAGAAACGCGGGTTGGTTGGCTACAATTCCAATGCTTCGCCCTGCCAATCGAGCAAAACCACAGACCATATTTTCGGCAAAGTCTTTTTGCACTTCAGTGAATGAGTCCGAGTCGCAAACTTCGAAGATCGCATCGCGGATATCATAAGGCTGCAATGCGCTCTCAGGAACCAATTCGTCAAGTCTAGGACGCTCCTCGTCGCTTGGCTCATAGGCCATTGCAGCAGGTTCGTCCTCGCAATTTTGCGGCAAGTACCCCAGCACCGTCTTCAAATGCTGAATCACCGCCGCCTCATTTGACGCCGTAAAATGGGTAACTCCTGATTTAATCGCATGGGTCTTGGCCCCTCCCAAATCCTCACTGGTCACTTCCTCATGGGTTACTGTCTTCACCACGTTCGGTCCGGTGACGAACATGTAGCTCGTGCCCTCAGCCATAAAGATGAAATCTGTCAACGCTGGTGAATACACTGCTCCTCCAGCACAAGGCCCCAAAATCGCACTCAACTGAGGAATCACACCGCTCGCTCGCACGTTTCGGTAAAAAATATCTGCATAGCCGCCCAAAGAGGAGACTCCCTCTTGGATTCGGGCACCACCACTGTCGTTGAGCCCAATGAGTGGCGCACCATTTTGCATCGCCAAATCCATGATTCGACAAATTTTTGCGGCATGTGCTTCTGCCAGAGATCCCCCGAGCACGGTAAAATCCTGAGAAAATACGTAGACGAGTCGACCATTGACCTGACCAAATCCGGTGACCACACCGTCGCCTAGAAACTTCTGCTTGTCCAAACCGAAGTTTGTAGAACGATGCTGCACGAGCATTCCCAATTCCTCAAAGCTGCCAGGATCCATCAGCAAATCAATTCGCTCGCGAGCGGTTAATTTACCCTTGGCGTGTTGAGCCGCGACGCGTTTCTCGCCGCCCCCTTCTTGGGCTTGTGCACGCAAATCATTGAGGCGTTTTCTGTGTTGCTCCATGGTGCTAATTTAAGGCGCTTCCGATTGGACACAATTGAATCTTTGGAGAGAATGCCGTTCAAAAATCCGATGCCAATTCCATTCGAAAAGTAGCCGATTCAATAAGTACCTTTGTACCGAAGAGCTTCGGCTCAAAATTTCACGTGAATCATGCATAGAACGCATACATGCGGTGACCTGCGCGCCGAACATGCCGGACAAGAAGTTACCCTGAGCGGTTGGGTCCAGCGCACCCGAGACTTGGGGGGAATGACCTTTGTCGATTTAAGAGATCGATATGGGCTCACCCAGCTCGCACTCAATATGGATACCGACGAAAGCCTTTGCTTAAAGGCTCGAAAATTGGGCCGAGAGTTTGTCGTGAAGGTGACCGGAAACGTGAAAATTCGGGAGTCCAAGAACGCCCAAATGGTCACGGGTGATGTTGAAATCATTGTCACAGCGCTTGAGGTCTTGAACGCGAGCAAAACCCCTCCTTTTACCATTGAGGATGAGACCGATGGTGGTGACGATCTGCGCATGCAGTTCCGTTACCTCGACCTGCGACGCAATCCAGTTCAAGCCAACTTGATGCTCCGCCATCGGCTGAGCATCGAAACGCGGAAATATTTGGATGGCATTGAATTCATCGAAGTCGAAACGCCATATCTAATCAAATCAACGCCAGAGGGCGCGCGAGACTTTGTCGTTCCATCTCGGATGAATCCGGGTCAGTTTTATGCGTTGCCGCAGAGTCCGCAAACCTTCAAGCAGCTGCTGATGGTGAGTGGATATGATCGGTATTACCAGATCGTAAAGTGCTTTCGGGATGAAGATTTACGAGCCGATCGCCAACCAGAATTCACGCAGATTGACTGCGAAATGGCCTTTGTGGAACAGGAAGATGTTTTAAAAACGTTCGAGGACATGGTCCGCCATTTGTTTCAAGTGGTCTTGGATTTTGACATCGAGGCCTTCCCACGCATGACTTACGACGAAGCGATGGAACGATACGGAAGCGATAAACCCGATGTTCGTTTTGGAATGGAGTTCATCAACTTCAATTCGGTAGCACAGGGCAAAGGCTTTGGAGTATTTGACAATGCCGAAGCTGTACTGGGCATCGTGGTACCCGGCAGCGCCGACTTCACTCGAAAACAATTGGATAAGCTGACCGATTGGGTTAAGCGTCCGCAAATCGGGGCAAAAGGGCTTGTCTATTGCAAGTGCAATGAGGATGGTTCCTACAAGTCATCCGTAGATAAATTTTTCGATAGCGAAGCGCTCGCCTCATGGGCGAATCACTCCGATGCCAGCGCCGGCGACTTGATTCTGATGCTATCGGGTAATCTCGATGAGGTGCGAAACCAACTCAATGAACTGCGACTGCACATGGGTTCTGCTCTTGGTTTGCGCGATCCCAAGAATTTTAAGCCCCTCTGGGTCATTGATTTTCCCTTGTTGGAATGGGACGAAGATTCGCAGCGCTACCATGCAATGCACCACCCATTCACATCGCCTAAACCAGAACATTTTGACCTCATCGACAGTGACCCTGGAGCGGTTAGAGCAAATGCTTATGACATGGTCATCAATGGTGTTGAAATTGGAGGGGGATCCATCCGGATTCATGATAAAGCTGTGCAGGCGCGCATGTTCGATTTGCTCGGGTTTACACCTGAAGAAGCTGAGGCACAATTTGGTTTTCTTATGAATGCCTTCCAATACGGCGCACCACCGCATGGGGGACTTGCACTTGGGTTCGATCGACTCTGCTCATTATTTGGTGGAAGTGATTCAATCCGCGATTTCATTGCATTCCCAAAGAACAACTCAGGCCGCGATGTTATGATCGATGCCCCGAGCCCCATCCACGACGAACAATACACAGAACTTTTCCTGCAGTCTACGGCTCCGGAAAAGGACCAGGAATAAACCTTCAAACGACCGATATCATGTATCCACCTGAATTAGTAGCCCCTATGAAAACCGACTTGACAGAAGTCGGAATGAACGAATTGATCACAGCAGAAGATGTCGATAACGCATTGAAGCAAGATGGCACCACTCTCATTGTGCTCAACAGCGTCTGCGGTTGTGCTGCCGGATCTATGCGACCTGGAGTAAAACTTGCCATGAAACACAACAAACTGCCAGATCACAAAACCACTGCATTTGCGGGAGTGGATAAAGACGCTGTCGACCGAGCCCGCAAATTCATGTTGCCCTACCCTCCAAGCTCTCCGTGCATTGCACTTTTCAAAGATGGACGGTTGCTGCACATGATCGAGCGACATCACATTGAAGGACGCACGGCCGAAATGATTGCGGACAACCTGAAGCTGGCTTTCGACGAATACTGCTAGGTCAAAAATGAAAGCCCCTTCGCTTTCAACTCGGTCGTCACTCTGATGCCTTGGCAGCGATGCCAATGAGATGGATTTGGGCTGATGCTTTTCGAGCACAATTCGTTCACGAAGCAGCGACCGTTTACAATTCCAGCCACTTCATAGAAGGCGCGCAAGAAGACAGCCCTTAAATTTGTTCCAGCATGGCACGTATCCTCACAGGCATTCAAAGCACGGGCGCCCCGCACTTGGGCAATTTGCTCGGCGCAATTCGCCCCGCAATTGACCTTGCGCATCAAGATGACAACGAATCATTTTTGTTCATCGCGGATATGCACTCCTTGACTCAAATCAAGGGAGGCTCAGAACTGCGTGAAAACACGTACTCGGTAGCTGCAGCGTGGATGGCTTTCGGACTAGACACCGACCGAACGGTGTTCTACCGACAGAGTGACGTCACTGAAGTGACTGAGTTGGCGTGGTACCTGAATTGTTTCTTTCCTTACCAAAGGCTTACGCTTGCGCACAGTTTCAAGGATAAATCAAATCGATTGGAAGACGTCAACAGTGGATTATTTTCTTATCCCATGCTCATGGCTGCCGACATTCTTCTCTACGATGCTGAATACGTTCCCGTCGGAAAGGATCAACTGCAGCACCTTGAAATGACCCGTGATGTTGCCAGTCGTTTCAATCACAAAATGGGCGACACATTTGTGGTGCCGAAAGAATTGATTCGGGAGGATACGCAACTGATTCCAGGCGTTGACGGTGGCAAAATGTCCAAGTCAAAAGGAAATACAATCAATGTTTTTGATGATCCCAAAGTCTTGAAAAAACACATCAATAAAAACATTATCACGAACGCAACGCCACTGGAAGACTCCAAAGAACCCAACGGATCAGTGGTTTATGAATTGTATAAGTATGTGGCAAGCGAAGCAGACGCTAAAAGCTTGGCTGCAAAACTGCGCGCCGGTGGATATGGTTGGGGACATGCAAAGAAAGATTTGCTTGAGGCACTCGTCGATGGCTTCGCGCAAGAACGTGATGAATTCAATCGCTTGATGAGTGACCGCTCAACGCTGGACGCAGAGCTCAAGAAAGGTGCTGAACGCGCTCGTCTCGTTGCTCAACCCGTTCTGGAGAGGGTGCGATCCAAAATCGGTTTTTAAAGATTGAAGGTCAATCCAGAATAGGCGCTCCATACTTGGTCTGATACTTCCGGTACAATTGACGTTGGCGATTGTCCAAATCAATCGAACGCCCTTGAATGAAGGCCTTTGTTAAATAATTTGTCCGCATGTCGAGGGCATCACCCTCTGAAATGAATAGAGTGGCGTCCTTTCCCGTCTCAAGGCTCCCGCAAAATGCATCCACACCAAGAATGCGCGCTGTACTGAGTGTGATGCTTTTAATGGCTTGTTCGTAGGTCAATCCATACGCGTGCGCTGTTCCAGCGTAAAAAGGTAAGTTCCGCGTACCCATATGCTCCATATCCCCCGCATTTTGAAGGCAGTACAACACCCCTTCATCTTCCAGCAATTTGGGCAATCGGTAAGGCAAATCCACATCGTCTTCAGCAAATCGCGGCAATGTATGCAATCGTTTGAGCATAACCGGCACATTGTTCTCACGCAAAAGGTCAGCCACCAAAGGCGCATCATACCCCCCGACGATCACAAGATTTTCAATCCCCATTTGACGCTTGAAATGAACCGATTCGGTGATTTGACGAACGTCCTGAGCGTGCACGAACAAGCGCAATGACCCGTCAAAAATTCCGCGCATCGCCTCCATGCGCAAGTCCCTCGGCGAGGTCGCCGGACGACGCTCTTGCGCCGCGTAAGCCTTAGCCTCTTCAAAGAAATGTTGGATTTCCCGAAACTGCTGGTCGTATGTTTTGCGCTTTCGAATATCAATCGTTCCATCCTTTCGGTGGCGATGATGCGTGGAGGGCCAATTTAGGTGAATGCCGTCCACCGTGCGTAATGCAGCATCCTCCCAATTCCAGCCATCGAAATGCACGATGCAACTGGAACCGCTAACAGTTCCTCCACGTGGGGTGATTTGCCCCATGAGAACTCCATTGGTTCGAACCGTGGGAGTAACCTCACTGTCAGTGTTAAAAGCAATCACCGATCGAACGTGTGGCTTATACGTCCCTACCTCGGCGTCATCTCGCGTAGCTCGCACAGCACCAATTTCCTGAAGTCCTAGCGTAGAGTTCGGGGCAATGAAGCCTGGATAAATGTGTTGGCCTTTGGCTTCAATGACTTGATCATATCGCGCCCGATCGACTGATCGCGCAAAGCCCACGTAATCTATCTTTCCATTGCTCAGTCCAATCGCAGCGTTCTCGAGCATATCCCCTGTGCCCAAGTGAGCTGTTCCATTCAAAATGAGGACGGATTCGGTTTGACTGGCAGCGGGCGTTGGCTGCGACATCGCCGCATTCCCAAACGAGATGCTGAGCAAAAGGGTGAAAATGAGTTTCCAGTTCATCGGTTCTCGTCTGTCAAGGTTTCACAATGATAATGGGTCTTCCACTGCTCTGTTGGCGCCCGGGGCGGACCGCCGGAACTTATGCCGGATTGACCTGCTAACTTCATCGCTTGAGTCAATCGAGCGCGCTCCAAACGCATCCATTCTCGCTTCTCAAGGTCCATCTCCAAGTCGAAGTACTTCACACCATCGACATACGTTTGCTGCGGACGGGCATAGACGCTCAAAGGGTGCTCGTCCCACAAGACCACATCGGCGTGCTTTCCGACCGCAATGGACCCCACGAGATGATCGATGCGCAACAATTTGGCCGGATTCAAAGTCACGAACTTCAGCGCTTCTTCCTCAGAAACACCTCCGTATTTGACCGCTTTTGCTGCCTCCTGGTTCAAGCGTCGAGCCATTTCAGCATCATCAGAATTGAATGCGGTCACAATGCCCTGGCCATGCAGCACTGCCCCATTATAAGGAATCGCATCCTTGACTTCGTATTTGTAAGCCCACCAGTCACTAAAGCTCGATCCCCCAGCGCCGTGCTTCGCCATTTTATCAGCAACCTTGTATCCTTCCAGGATGTGGGTGAATGTGTTGATCGTAAAACCCATGGAATCCGCCACGTGCATGAGCATGTTGATCTCGTCTTGCCGATAACTGTGGCACGTCACGAATCGCTCGCTGCGCAAAATTTGAGCCAACGTTTCAAGTTCCAAATCACGACGAGGAGCTGCTGATAATAAGTTTGATCGCCGTGCACGTCGACTCGCATTGCGCATCATTTTTTCGTGGTCTTTCCAGGCCTGCTCGTACTCCCGCGCCCGATAAAAGTGGTCGTAATAAACTTGCTCAACCCCCATTCGGGTTTGCGGAAATCGCGATCGATAATTGTTGCCCCAATTGCTCTGCTTCACATTTTCGCCCAATGCAAACTTGATGAAAGAAGGCGCTTCATCGAACATCATCTCTTGAGGGGAGGCCCCCCAACGGAACTTGATGATTGCACTTTGGCCCCCGATTGGATTTGCAGATCCATGCAAAATTTGCGCTGTGGTGACACCGCCTGCCAATTGGCGATAAATATTGACGTCTTCGCTATTGACCGCGGTTTCGATGCTGACTTCCGCGCTGCTCGCTTGCGTACCTTCATTGATGCCACGTGTGGCAGCGATGTGAGTGTGTTCGTCTATAATTCCAGGCGTAATATGTTTTCCTCGGGCATCAATCCGATCGTATTCTGGCGGATTCGGCCCAAAAACAGCCTTGGCATCGAGTCCAACACCCAATGCAAAAATTTCCCCGTCATGCAAGATCAAGTCTGCTCCTTCCATGACACCCGTCTCTTCGCAAGTCCAAATGGTCGCATTTTCAAACCACACCGTATTCGCCGTTGGACGTTCCTCATTTCCGTAAGCCGTAAATGGCCAAATCACCTGTCCTGAAATTGAATCTTGTGGCGACGCCATGTGTGCAGTTGTAGAATCAATTCCAATAGCCGCCTCCTGGCGGATGGCGCTCCAATCGAACCAAGTGCCATCAGATCGCTGTCCAGTGCCTTCCCAAATTCGGCTATCCATCCATGCATTACCTGTCGCGCGCCACCATCCATCAAATCCCAAAGTGTCAATTTGAAATCCCAAAGTCAGCGTCCGACCATCTTGATTGATGTCCACCTTGATTTTTGCGGAGTCAAGCATGAAATAGCCGCCAGGTGCACCCACTTCTCCCTTCACGGAAAGTGACAATACTTGATCCTCCAACGTTACGTCATAATCGCCTCTGATATCCAGAGCGTTGCGGTCGACGTAAACATTTTGCCCGCCCTGAATCCAGTGTTCCATCAGCCTTGCCTTAGCGTGGAATATGGGACCGTCAGTAACGAGAATATTGGCTTCCATTCCTGAACGCAAAGCCCCAACTCGATCTTCAGCACGCGCCATTTTCGCCGGCACCTCGGTCAAAGCGGCAAGGGCAACCTCTTCTGGCAAACCATGGCGTATTGCACTCTGAACGGCTTTTCGCAACTCGGTTGGTTGCTGTAAACCATCGGTTGTAATGGCAAATGAAATTCCCGCTTGATGCACCCGAGCCGCATTTGCTGGAGCCAATTCCCAATGCTTCAACTCATCCAATCCAATCAGCCGGCTCAAGTGCGGATCACTGACATCAAACGGCTTGGGATAATCCAGCGACAAAACAAGGGATGCTCCGATTGCCTTGACCTCGTCCAATCGTTGGTAGACGTTGTTGCCCGCGACCATGATAAATGGTTCTTTCCTTGCAACAGCAAGGCCTACATCGGCAGCGCGCAGAACATCTTCCCATCCCCCCGCTTCGAAAAAAGCCGGCAAATCCCTTTGAGCGTTGAAGGATTCCAAGGACAAATTTGACTCCAAACGTTCGTTCAAACGAGTCGCGTCTGCATACCAGTCCGCATCAAAGTGCGTTTGTTTCAACAATGCTGTCGACCCCATCAAGGAGCGCGGATAATCTTGCGAAGATGTTCCTTTTCGAAAACTGAAATGGGTCGATGCTTCAGGAACGAGAAGCGCTTTCCTCGGGTCTTCTGATAAAGCCACAAGAGCTCCTGTACCTCGCACAATACCGTCTTGAACATGAGTCAATACGGATCCAACACCGGCCTTTTGAAGCGCGATGCGCGACTTCTCTGCTTCAACCGGATTGAACAACGAAGCGGCCTGTGTTTCTGGACGAATCGCCTCATTCCAACCAAAAGCCCCTTTTTTATCGCTCAAATCTTGAGGGCCACGGTTCCAACCTTCTTGTTGCGATTTGGGCATCCCATAGGCACTGTGGACGTCAACAAAAGAAGGGTACAAATGCATCCCGCTCATGTCATGATGCACCACAGGTTCTTCTGGTTCAATGGCTGCCGAAGGTCCCACAGCTTCAATACGGCCTTGATATATGACCACCGTCGCATCTTTGATGGTTTCGGAAGCGCTCACATGGACCGTAGCATGTTCCAAAGCGGTTCGCACCAATTGCTTGTTAACCGTTCCGTTCACAGGAAAAGTTTCTTGTCCAAAGGATGGATTGGAAAAGGTCAAAAACAAGAGAACAACAGGCAAAATGGGTCCCGAGATTCGCAAATTATTCAAAACATTCATGCTTTCTGACATCTGTTGAACCTGCAATTTAAGTGTTGAGGCCTACCTTTACTACATGCCATTCCCTACTAACGTTTATGCAGAAATGACACCCAATCCAGCGGTGATGAAATTCGTAGCCGACCGTTCATTGATTGAAGGTGAATATCAAGCTGAGTTTCGCTCCAAAACTGAAGCCTCTTGGTGCTCTCCCTTGGCAGAAGAACTGTTCAATTTTCCATTTGTCAAAGGGGTTTTCATCAGCGGTTGCTTTGTCTCCGTGAGCAAAGATGAATCCCTCGGATGGGAGATGATTGTACAACAATTGCGAGAATACGTGCGTGAATGGCTCATGGAAAATGAGACCGCGGTCGATACAAAAGCATTCTTGGAGGTTCAAGAGAAATTGGAAACAGCGCAAGAAACAGAACTTGATGCTGGTGTCGCAGAGGCCAATGCTTCCGTAAATTTCATTCCTGAAGAAGAGATGCTCGCGACGGAACATGACGCTGAAATCAAGCGACTTCTGGACGAATTCGTTCGCCCAGCTGTGGAGCAAGACGGCGGAGCAATCGACTTCAAAGCTTTTAAAGAAGGGAAGGTTTACGTGCACATGCGTGGAGCATGCAGCGGTTGCCCTTCGAGCATGCAAACGCTGAAAGGAGGAATAGAACAACTGTTGACCTCCAAGCTCGAGGCGGTTGAGGAAGTGGTCGCTATCGGGGTTTAACCTATTTGGGCAGGTCTTGCTTCATTGCGCGAATTTCTGCGCGCAACGAGTCCAAAGCACCTTGGATTCGCTCCATACCCGAAAAGGCCGGCGTCGGCCAGTCAAAGGCCAAATAACCTCGAGCTCTCCAAACTTCAACAACGTCTTCCGGCCGAACGGAATACGGAGGGTAGTCAGGGTTGTCCGAAATCAGCCAAAAATCCTTGTGCTCTGAATCCAAGCGGTTTTCGATCCGCTTGAACACGACTCCATCATTGCGGGTGATGATGATGTAAGGCCTCATTCCACCTGCACGGTGCCAGTCTTCTTCGTATGTGCTCAATATGTAACTCCCACTCTGAATGGGAAGCATGCTCTCGCCTTCAATTTGAAACAATCGGTGCGTCAGTTGTGACGATACTTCAGGCAAAGGCAAATCAAAGGTAGGCAGCCCTTGAACAAACTCCGGGTCGCCGTATCCATCCAAATAACCCGCAGCGGCTTTCACAGGCACCACAGCCACTCGCTCCTCCGCATCTACCTCCCCAACTGGAACCGTCAAAACCCGCATGGATTGTCCGCGCTGGCGCTCCTCCGCAGTGTCATCACCTCTAAGCAATGCATCAACGGTTACCTCAAAAAATGCGGCCATCGCAACCACATTGAGAAGCCGAGGTTCAGCTCGTCCCTCCTCATAAGCTCCCAAGGCGGCTCGTTTCAAACCCAATCGATCTGCGAGCTCTTGTTGTGTCAGTCCTTTTGCCTTTCGAAGGGTTTTCAGACGGTTTGCAAATTGAGGCAGTGTTGTACTTGGCATGGCGCTTTCCTTTGCTAACAAAAGTAGCAATGCAACTGAAAATCAAAAAATCCAAACGGATTGAAGTATCTTAACTTCTACAAATTGTTACTGAAGTGTTATTGAAGCTGAGCCAAACGAAAAAATACATCGGATTGCTTGCAGGAATTTTCCTGTGGGTGAGTCCAGCAAATGCTCAGGAATTTTTTGGTCTTGCCGAATTGCATTTGAAGGAAACATGCGATAAACGCCTCGGGTGCAATCATGGCCTTGAAGGCATTCCCATAGATGCCTATACCCATTTACCCCCTCCTTCGATGTATTCGCCTTCAGCTGTTCGAGAGGCAAATATCATCATCAATTACAACGGATTTCCAGAAGAAGTGATCATCGCTTTTGACTATGCCGCAGATATTTGGTCCGTTCTATTGACCTCCAATGTAACCATCCGCATTGATGCCACTTGGGAAGACCTCGAAAGTGGTGCGCTCGCTCAAGCTGGGCCGAATAATTTACACCAGAACTTTACCAGTGCACCGTTCCCGGATACCTTCTATCCATCTGCTCTAGCCAATGCTTTGTTCGATGCAGATCTGAGCGAACAGTCAGACATTACGTGCTCCTTCAACAATTCCGTCAATTGGTACCTCGGAACCGATGGGGAAACCCCCGCTGGCCAATACGACTTTGTTACCGCAGCTCTGCATGAAATCGGACATGGGCTCGGGTTCATTGGTAGTGCGTATTTCACCAACGGATTTGGTTTCATCGGCACAGCAAATACACCTTACGCCTACGACCAGTTCACAGAAACAGCAGATTCCACCTCTTTATTGGATCTCCCCAACGGCTCTCAAACGCTTGGGGGAGTGCTCACCTCCAATGCCATTTATTGGAACGGAAACAATGGAATGGATGCTGTCGGGGGAGGACGTCCGCGTCTTTACGCTCCAGTCAATTATCAGCCAGGTTCGAGCTATTCCCACCTCAACGAATCCACTTACCCTGCAGGCTCGCCCAACAGCCTGATGACGCCTGCCATCAATACCGCCGAATCCAATCACAATCCTGGTCCAGCGATGCTGGGCATGTTCGAAGACATGGGATGGGTCATTGGCGGGTGCCTGATCACAGAAGTCGTGGTGGGAGAACAATCGGTATGCAACAGCGAAAACGATACGTACACACAAGAAATTACCATATCCTATCAAGCCCCACCAAATACAGGACTCATCAGTGTAAATGGCGGATTTTTTTCTCTTACTCCGAGTCCAAAAACCATTGTGCTCAATGGATTGCCAGCCAATGGTCTCTCCGTTGATTTGGAGATTTTCTTTACAGCAGAGTCCGATTGCCAAGTGTTGATTCCAGAAGCGTTTTTAGCACCGCCTGCCTGCTATTGTGTGACCGATTTAAACGGCAGTGGTCTCACAGAGGTGCAAGATATCCTGCTCCTGTTGGCAGACTTCGGCTGCGCCTCAAATTGTGCAGCAGATGTGACCGGAGACGGAGCAAGTAGCGTGCAAGACATCTTGACCATGTTGGCCGCTTTTGGAGAGGTTTGCCCGTCCTGAAACCGACTTCACGATGCTTGTCTAAAGCATTCGATTGAAATAATTTTTGATTCATTGCGTTTTATTTTGGCTTTGCTCATTATTTTAGCAAAACCAAATGAACACAAAATCATCAACCCCTTCCCGATCCATTTTACACATGGACCTCGACACGTTTTTTGTGTCGGTCGAACGGCTTCTAGACCGAAGGCTCGAGGGCATGCCTATTCTCATTGGTGGTACTGGAGAACGTGGAGTCGTTGCTGCTTGCAGCTATGAAACCCGAGCTTTCGGAGTGCATTCGGGAATGCCCCTGCGCCAAGCTCGGCTCATGTGTCCCGAAGCCTTGGTCATTCGAGGCAATTCGATCAATTACATGAAGCAGTCGAAAGCCGTGACGGATATCATCAAGGAAGCTGTTCCGGTGTGCGAAAAATCTTCCATCGATGAGTTCTACGCCGATCTCAGCGGCATGGATCGCTTTTTTGGCTGTTGGCAGTTCGCACGTGAACTCCGCGACCGAGTGATCCACGAAACTGGTCTGCCAATTTCGTTTGGAATGAGTACCAGCAAAACGGTGAGCAAGGTGGCAACAGGTCAAGCGAAGCCTTCAGGAACGCTGCAAGTCCAACACGGCACCGAACAACCTTTTCTCGCACCGCTTTCTGTTCGGAAAATCCCCCAGGTAGGGACACATACGTACAATACCCTTCGCAACCTCGGTGTCAAACGCATTCACACGGTTCAGGAAATGCCGATCGAATTGATGGAACAGGTGTTGGGTCAAAATGGCACTTCCATTTGGCGAAAAGCACACGGCATTGACCCCAGTCCCGTCATTGCATTCAATGAGCGTAAATCAATCTCCACCGAGCGCACCTTTGCAAAAGACACCACCGATGTCGACAAACTCCGCGGCATTCTTCTGGCAATGACCGAGAACCTTGCTTATCAGCTGCGCCGCGGGCGCAAGCTCACTGCCTGCATTGCCGTCAAAATTCGATATGCCGATTTTGATACCCGCTCCGTTCAAGCTCGAATCCCCTACAGCTCCTCAGACCATGTGCTCATTCCCAAGGCAAAAGCTTTGTTTGAACAACTTTACAACCGCCGCGTTCAAGTGCGGTTGATTGGTGTACGCTTCAGTCATCTCGTCGAGGGAGGGTGTCAGATGGATCTCTTTGACGATGTAGACGAACGTCAAGAACTCTATCGCGCACTCGATCACATTCGCAACCAATATGGCGACCGAAGCGTCGTCACTGCCGCAGGCCTCGAGGCTCGAACCATCGGCCGTCCTAACCCTTTCAACGGCGAAGCTCCCTTACTCCTTGCCAATCGTCGTCAGTAAATTCAACTCCTCATGTGTGGCCGATACGTTACGATATCTTCTGTTCAATCCATTGAAAAGCGCTTCCAAGTAGAAGCCACGTCAGATGTACTTAATCGCTTGCGGCCGAATGCCAATGTCTCGCATGGTGAATATGCTCCTGTGATTACAAGCGACGCTCCTGGCACACTGCAACTGCAACAATTTGGATTCACCCCTCGGTGGGCAAAAAAGCAGTTTTACATGATCAATGCACGATCAGAAGGCGACCACAATTCCGAAAACGACCCACGGTACACTGGTGCCATGGGCATTTTACAAAAACCCATGTTTCGGCAATCCATCAGAGATCGTAGGTGCCTCATTGTTGCCGATGCAATCATCGAAGGACCGAGGCAAGAAAAACTCACCAAGCCCTATCTCGTTTACGCACGCAACGGACTGCGGCCGTTTGCAATGGCTGGGATTTGGGACGAGTGGACCAATCCTTCAACAGGTGAAATTACCCAATCATTTGCAATTCTTACGACGGTTTCCAACCGATTGATGGAACGCATTGGACACCACCGCTCACCCGTAATACTGCATGAAGAAGCGGAACAGAACTGGATCAATCCCGCTGCTCCTCTCCAGGACATTACAGCACTGCTCCGACCTTATCCCGAGCGTTTCCTGAATGCATATCCCATCTCACCCGCCATTCGTGATCCCCGCACCAACGGTTCCGACTTGCTTCAACCCATTGGACAACGCGTGCATCCCGAACACCTTTACTCCATTCACCAAGACTTGGAAATGTTTGGGACAGGAGACCCCAAAGAATTACGACGCAATGCTCACCAGCGCCCCGGAATCCAAGGGGCATTGTTTCATTGAAAAATCAGTTCCATGCACCTGCACTGCCACTCCTGGTTTAGCCTGCGTTATGGGCTGATGCAACCGCGTGAATTGCTCGAAGAAGCAAAACTTGCTGGCATCACAACGCTCGCTCTAACCGATATCAATAATACGTCTGCACATTGGGATTTTGTACGGCTGGCTTCGGAGTACGGAATTCGACCCGTTGTAGGCATCGACTTCCGCAACAAAGGAAACGATGACGGATTGCCCCTCTACATTGGCCTCGCAAAGAATACAGAAGGATACGCACGACTCTGTGCCCATCTGAATGATCATCTGAACGCGCATCAATCCTTTTCGATTGAAATCCCCCAAATTCCAGGGGTGACCTTCATCTGCCCATGGAAACGGTGGAAGCTTCGTTTGGAAGAATCAACCGAGATGCAGACAGAGGGTGCTGAGTGGATCGGTATTAGACCTTGGGAACAATCGGAACTGCGGCTATTAATGAATGACCCCACCTTCAAGAACCGTATCCCTTGGAATCGTCTCATTGCGCTTCACACATTCAGCTTCCGCCACAAGCGAGATTGGAATTGCCATCGTATTCTTCGAGCAGTGGATCGAAACGAACTGCTCAGTCGGCTTCCCAAAAACGCAACAGGAAACGCCTACGACCGAGTACTGAGCCCTTCCAACTTTCACCAAGCTTTCGCTGAATTTCCTGAATGGGTGGAACGTTCTGAAGCGATTCTCAGCTCGTGCAGCGCACAACTCCCCGTTCCAGAAAATGGGCGGTTCCACAACAATCAGCATACCTACACTGATTCCGAAGACAACGATGAACAACTGATCCGTGTGCTCTGCGCAGAAGGTTTGGCTTACCGTTATCCAGATCACGATGAAACTGTCCTCGAACGCATGGAAATGGAGTTGCGCGTCATCCGGCAACAAGGTTACCTGTCCTATTTTCTAATCAACTGGGACATCACTAGCTATGCGCGCAGTCGGGGTTATTTTTACGTTGGAAGGGGGAGCGGAGCCAACAGCTTAGTCGCTTATCTGCTTCGCATCACCGATGTAGATCC
>MDTC01248005.1_pt1 | contig 24241 bp, 28 predicted proteins | sample 811181 | NCBI WGS metagenome assembly MDTC01 (sample SAMN05326644, study PRJNA326480) | marine metagenome | isolation source: seawater | place: Pacific Ocean: North | collected 2011
TAAGGTTGAGAAGTTGTTAGAGTATTGTATTAAGCATGGACATTGGTCTATCTTTGAGCAAGCACACATGACACTAGAGATCAATACCTCTCGTGCTATCGGTGCACAAATCCTTAGACATAGATCATTTACTTTCCAAGAGTTTAGTCAGAGATATGCAAACACTGAACTACTTGGTACTAACATACCTATACCTGACTTGAGGAGACAGGATGATAAGAACAGACAGAACTCTATCGATGATCTAGATGAGAAACAAGTATCGTTCCTACAAGGTAGGATCACACAGTATTTCGCTGAAGGCATTGACCTCTACAGTGAACTCATACGTGAGGGTGTTGCGAAGGAGTGTGCGAGAATGGTTCTCCCACTAGCAACTCCAACCAGAATATACATGACAGGAAGTGTTCGGTCATGGCTTCACTATATAACATTACGTACTGCTAATGGTACACAGAAGGAACATGCAGACGTAGCAAACCTATGTCGAGATCATTTCATCTGTAACTTCCCATTAGTATCCAAGGCAATGGGATGGTGTCCTACTGCTGATGACTGTGACTGTCATGATGACTACTACAACGAACTACAACCCTGTTTGAGGATAGACCCCTAATGCCTAGATACGATTTCATAAACAAAGAGACTGGAGAGATCATCCTCGATGTGAGTATGTCCTTCACGAAGCTCGATAAATATAAAGAGGAGCACCCAGAGTTAGAAAGATACTTTGGGAATCAAACACTTAAAACAACATATGGTCTCCCTAAACAGTCTGATGGATTTAAAGAAGTAATGTCTAAAGTCCAATCAGCACACCCTAAAGCGAACCTTTCGAGGTACACCTAAATTATGCCAGTAAAGAAACGTAAGCAACAATCTCCTGCCTCTATGAGTGCCAAGCAATTACGCAGGACAAAACCGATCAACCTTGATCAACTTAAGGTGATCGAACCACTGTCCGACAATCAACAAACAGTCTTCGACTCGTACAAGGAAGGTAAGAACCTTGTACTACATGGTGCTGCAGGTACAGGTAAAACTTTTATCAGTTTGTATCTAGCATTGCAACAGGTACTTGACGTTTCTTCACCATATGAGAAAATATATATGGTTCGGTCTTTAGTTCCTACTAGAGAGATTGGTTTCCTACCAGGTGACCACGAAGATAAGTCTAATCTATATCAGATACCTTATAAGAACATGGTGAAATACATGTTCGAGATGCCTGATGAAAAATCCTTCGAAATGTTGTATGATAATCTTAGGACTCAAGCAACAATAAGTTTCTGGTCTACCTCATTCATACGTGGTACTACATTTGACAGGTGTATTATCATAGTAGATGAGTTCTCTAATCTAAATTTCCATGAACTAGATTCCATCGTTACTCGTGTTGGACAGGACTGTAAGATAATATTCTCAGGAGACTATTCACAATCTGATCTTATCAAAAGCGGTGAGCGTCAAGGTGTGCTAGACTTTATGAAAGTACTACAAACAATGCCATCATTTGAGACTGTAGAGTTCGGTATCGAAGATATCGTACGCTCAGGACTTGTACGTGAGTATCTCGTATCCAAAATCCAACTAGGTTTATCGTAATGAAAAAATTTAATCATGTGGGTCCTGCAGGAGAGTTGCAGGAATTAAAAACCCAAAACGTTGATGGTCAAAGGTTCTACCAAGCACCTTCGGGCAAATGGCTCCCCTCTGTTACTACTGTGGTTGGTAAGCAATCAGTAGATGGTATTAGGAAGTGGGAGAAAAGAATAGGACTTCTGAAAGCAGAAAAGATTAGACGTGCGTCAGCATGGAGAGGTACTCAGTACCATACTATAGTGGAGTGTTATTTAAAGAATGAACCTGAGAAAATTGAGAAGAGCGAGGGTCTTCCCTCGTTCCTTTTTGGGGCTAGTCGTGAGGTGCTTGATCGTATTGATAATATTCATTTGTTGGAAGCCCCTCTCTATTCTACTGACTTGGGCATTGCTGGCCGTGTCGATTGCATTGCTGAGTTTGATGGCGAACTTGCTATTATAGATTTTAAAACTACCAATAGTATAAAGAAAGTAGAGTGGTTGGAAAAGTATTTTGTACAGGAATCAGCGTACGCTTACATGTACTACGAGAGGACAGGGATAGAGGTAGATAAATTAGTCACACTTTCTGTAGCAGAGAACGGTGAGACACAAGTAGAACAACGTTACGACAAGAGTCCTTATGTAGATACTCTTTGCGAATGGATTAAAGATTTTAAGATGTCTCTCCTTACAAGTTGGGCAGTCGAACAGTCAGGAGTAACACTGTGAAAGAATTAGAAGAGAACTTTATGACACAACCAAAGTTTAGTGCTTTAGTTGAGACCTGTGTGGCAGAATCAAATGGATTGATAAACTACATAGAAGCAGTAGCAACTGTGTGTGATGAGCATGGTATAGAAGTAGAGGTAGTAAACAAACTCATTTCTAAACCACTGAAGGATAAGATTAAAGCAAACGCACAACTACTTAATTGTATAAAGAGAACTACTAGAGGAGTCTTACCATTATGAGTACAGCAGATGATTTTTTAAAGTCAGAAGTAATTAAAGAAGAACTAGATGATCTTCAGAGAACTTATACTGAATTGTTGAGCATGTCTCAGGAGTTCAGTTCTTATGATACAGCAGGACAACTAGACCACATCGAGAAGACACTAGAACTCATAGCAAAACAGAAGGTATTTTATGCACGTCTTCAGTTGATGGAGCAGCACATCACTCTGGAAGAAGACAAAGAAGATGATGAAGTAATGGATATGAAGAAGAGAATTGATAACGTAAGTGGCATGTATTCTGGTGGTAAAAATCTACTAGAGATTCTTGAGGCAATGGAAACAAAACTATTACAATGGAAGAGTGCACTACTTGACAAAACATAAATAGTACGTTACGATTACACAGTAACAACATACCAAATACAATTAATACGGAGAATAAGAATGTCATTCGCATCACTTAAGAAATCCTCAGGATCAGTTGCTAAACTGACTAAGGAGTTAGAAAAACTTAGTGGCAAAGGCGGTGGAAATGGTCCTGACGATAGACTCTGGAAACCAGAAGTCGATAAGGCAGGTAACGGTTACGCAGTTATAAGATTCCTACCTGCACCAACAGGTGAAGATCTACCTTGGGCACAAGTATGGTCACATGCATTCCAAGGCACAGGTGGATGGTACATTGAGAATAGTCTCACTACACTAGGACAAAACGATCCTGTAGGAGAACTCAATAGAGTACTATGGAACAGTGGAATTGATTCAGACAAAGACGTTGCTCGTAAGCAAAAGAGAAAACTCTCTTACTTCAGTAACATATTAGTAATCAAAGACCCACTACATCCAGAAAATGAAGGTCGTGTATTCCTATACAAGTATGGGAAAAAGATTCATGACAAATTAGTAGAAGCAATGAAGCCTCAGTTCGAGGATGAGCAACCAATCAACCCATTCGATTTTTGGAAGGGTGCTGATTTTAAACTTAAGATCGTCAAGCAAGATGGATACTGGAACTATGATCGTTCCGAGTTCGCTGCACCTACAACACTAGGTGACTATGACGATGCAAAGTTGGAAGAAATCTACAACCAAGAGTATTCTCTAGCAGAGTTTACTAGTCCTAAGAACTTTAAGTCTTATGAAGACCTAGAGAAGAGACTAAACTTGGTACTTGGGAAGGGAGCAGCGAGAGTAGAAACTCGTGTAGAGCAGGAAGAATTAGAAATTCCTGTGACAGTTGCAGAAGAGACCACTACACCTACCAGTGGGTTCGGAAATAGTGTACAATCATTAAAGACAGATGAGGATCCAGACCTCGCATACTTCAGCAAATTAGCAGAGGAAGATTAATGAAACTAGCACTTGCAGCACTGTTGCTCGTTACACCTGTAGCGTCAGCAGAAGAGTGGAAGAGAGAATTAAATGACTATCGCTCTCAAGCAGGGTACTCTACCGAACGCAAGTGTGTTCGTCAAGAGTATAGGGAAGAATATATTCCTGGTACTGCTAACTCACCAGGTTATGTCAGGTCTTGGCATGAACAGGTAGAGATTCCATGCTCAGGTGTTACACGTTACAGAAGAAGTACTATCATAGAACGTGATAGTAATGACTGTTCAGATGGTAAGATAGCAGGTGGTCTCCTAGGTGGTGCAGCAGGTGCTGCATTATCACAAGGTGACGGTAGATGGTGGGCGATACCACTCGGTGTGGTAACAGGTGCTACCATTGGTTGCGACATAGATGGTGGGTGATATATAATTCACCTCTAGAAACACAAATACCCCAAATAAAAATTCGGGGTATTTTTTTGTCTGTAGGGTCGATGTAAGTATTTCTACCTAGTAACCACCTGATGAACCAGAACTAGATGAACTAGAGGAGGAAGATGAACTTGAGGTATTACTTGATGTACTGACAGTAGATGAAGAATCAGTAGTACCAGAAATAACTCCAGAATCGTTAACGGTACCAGTATTTGATGAATCCACAGTTCTAGTAACTGCACCAGATTCGGTAACTGTAGTAGTAACGGTTCTATTAACCAATTCCTGTGAAGACGCAAATGTGACAGATGGTGTTTGACCATATAATGTTGTATATGCGTCTTTTTGCGTTGCGAAGATTTCTTCGACTGCACCCCATGTGTACTTAACGTCATCATCGCCAACTTCGTCATTTGGTTGATATTTGACTAAACTCTCGAATTCCTCTATAAACTCACCAATGAATGCTTTGCGTAATAACCAAATATTTGATTTATACTCATTTTGCTGTCTTTCGTATTCGAAGTTAGAAACAGGATATGCACAATTCTCCTTAATAGTGCCATCAGGCAGATAATAGCGAAATTCTTCATTTACCTCTAATCCTTCTCTTAGGACAATATCACCTGCATCGCTTCTTACTTCATTTGTCTCATAATGGTGAACATTAGTCGCATTACCATATGTCTTAATAACATACTCATATAACTCATGTTCAGAGAATGGCCAATCTCTGTAGATATTGGTAATATTGTTGCATATGCATATAATCCAATCATAGTCAGAACTACCATATTCCTCTTGTGCAACCTGATATGGTTTCATATCATTAGGAATGGTATACTGTTGGAATCCTAATACATTAGATCTTATATTATCAATTAACTTAATTCTTCTAAAGATATTTTTAGCAATAACGTATGGTTCTACGTTATTAGTACGTTGACTCTTTATTCTGACCTTTACATTAGGTAGTGATGAAAAATAATTAGCCATTAGTCAGTCGCCTCCTCTCCAGAATCTAGTTCTCTTGCTCTATCCTGAGCACTATTCATAAATGAGAAATCATCGTCTTTACTCATATCCTGTACTCCATAACCAGTTCCACCTTTAAGAAGATTCCTTGTAAGGAATGCAGTCTCATCAAACTTGAGTGATAGTTTATAACTAGCAGGACCATAATCAATATCACGATCACCACCTACCGTATCTTTGATACTCGTGTTCTGACCACTAGGGGTTAAATTGACATCCATATTAGATAGTACCATCTTTACAGGGAACTGCATAATATATGATAATTGGGCAGGTTCGTTTAGTTTCTGTGTTTTGGTATTACCTGGTTGGTATCTCACAATAGAGGTTTTAAAGAATCTTGGTATTGTTAACCAACGATTAGTTGCACCACTAGTGCCTGGTAACATAGAATCACGTAGAACACTGATAATATTTCTTATTTCTCTTGCTTCTGATTCATTACGAGGTGCCATATCAAAGTCAAACGTATGACTACGATAGTTAGTACCTTCGAATACAGTCTCTTGATATGGATTAAATACTTTCTGTTTTACTAAACCTGCTAACTGATCTTTATTGAGCTCAGTGTCTATAAGAGGGACGTTGTTAAACATACCTGATACTGCACTGAATGTAGCTTGTGGTGTAGCACTAGCAGCACCTTGACTTATAGCTTCTGCTAATCCTTCGGAGTCACCACCTGACATGGCAGTAGTTAGTGCATCGCCAAATGGTCCTAAAGTTGCTTTATTATATGATACTCCATATGTCTCTCTCAATTCATGTGGTAAATATAAATAAATACTACTATAGATTGCTTCATCAGCAAACTTATTTCCTTGGAACTTTCCACCAGTTCCACCACCTTGCGTACCAACGTAGTTATAGGGACTGGACTTACCAGGATCGTATATAGTGAATTTTAGATAATCTAACGATTCTGATCCAAAACGCATATCCTCCGATATATCCTCATCACGCACATTTGCACCACGAGGTGATACAAGTGGATACATGTAACGGGATGAAATAGAATGATCTGACCAAACAGGCATATGAGTTACTCTGGAAAATTTAAACCATCAAACACAAATAAGTATAAAGGTGATCCCACCAATATTATTTATAGGTCTTTATGGGAAAGAAAGTTTATGGTGTGGTGCGACAACAATGAAAACGTCTTGGAGTGGGGCAGTGAAGAGATTATTATACCTTATCGTAGTCCCGTGGATAATCGTGTTCATCGTTATTTTCCCGATTTCTACGTTAAAACAAGAACGAGAACAGGAAAGTTATCAAAAAATATCATTGAGGTCAAACCTTTTGTTCAGACTCAAGAACCGAAACGTAAGAAACGTGTCACCAAGAAGTATTTATCAGAAGTAAAGACATTTGTGATAAATGACGCTAAATGGAAGGCAGCAGATGAATATTGTAAGGATCGTAGGATGAATTTCATAATACTTACAGAGAAAGAATTAAAGGTATGAGTGTATTTACAACCATAAAAGACTCTACACAGGGTGCACCCAAGACTAAGGACTGGTATAGATCCCAGTTATTTCAGCAGTTGGGTGACTATACAGGTGGTTTTAGTCAAGGTGATATCATATATTTTAACTATAGTCCATCCACACCTGCACAGAAGTTACCATGGTATGATGCATTCCCTATGGTACAAATTATGCAGAATGATGCAGGATTACTGCAGTTTGAGGGTGGTAATCTACATTATCTAAGACCAGAAATGCGTCAATCAGTAGCAAAAACATGGGGTTCGGGTGGTTTACAATATCCTATCCAGTGCCATCATAAATACTTTATGTCTAATGCTACTAATATTAAAGTAGTGCCTAGGGAAGAGTTTATAGACATGGTTCCTTTACCAGTAGAAAAGTTTTATACTTCTGTCGGTAGTCGATGGATCGATATTCCTAGCAGTTTCATATGGAGTAAATTATGACACTATCAGGTGTTCCATACAGTCCTAACAGTTTTAATACCTTTAAAGAAGCAGTTAATCTTGGGTCATACGAACCTGCGAAGAGTAATCTATACGAAATTTCCTTCGCATTACCGCCATGTTTAGCAGCAGAATCACCTACACAGTGGAGACCAGAGGATAATGGTGGTAAAGAACTTATGATCTCAATGAGTTTATTTGCACAAAGCGTCACTATCCCAAGTAGAGCAGTTACTACTGGTGAAGTCAATAACCACGGAATGATTCGTCGTTTCGGTACTGGTCAGACTGCATCGGAAACTCAGATCAGTTTTTTAGTTACTAAGGATCAGGTTCATAGAGATTATTTTGAGAGATGGTGCCATTGTGTAGCATCAGATGCTGATAATACTGTTGGATTCTATGATCATTACGTTACTGAATTTCAGATAGTCAAATGGGAGAATGGATCTAATACATTCCTTCAGTCATTTAATGCTAAAGACCCATTAGAGGTATATAAGCAAAGACTGAACCAAGCAACTGCAGTATATAAGATGTATGGTGTTTTTCCTACAAACATAGGAACTTACGAGTTAAGTAACGATGAGACTAGTTTACTTAGCTTAGACGTTCAGTTAGTGTTCGAGAGATATAGATTTGATACTGTCAACATCGATGGGATATCAAGTAATAGTCCACAAAGAACATACACTAGCGATGCTATACCTAGACAAGGAAACTTTTCTAAATATGGTGCCTAAATAATTCTATCGTTATATTTAATTATGCCTTTACCAAAACTTGCAGTGCCTGATTATGACTGCATATTACCTGTCAGTGGTAAGAAAGTCAGTTACCGACCCTTTCTTGTTAAAGAGGAGAAGTTGCTTTACCTAGCAATGGAGACTCAAGATGAAAAAGAAATGGGAAAAGCAGTTAAGAGTATCCTCAAAGCATGTACCAATGTTAAGGATGTTGACAAACTAGCTACATTTGAGATTGAGTATTTGTTTTTAAGAATTCGTGCTAAAGCAGTTGCTGAAGTCAGTGAATTTAAGATAACATGTCCTGATGATGGTAAAACTCAAGTAGATGTTAGTTTAGATTTGGAAGAGATTGAGGTAACAGTTCCTAGAACACATAAAAAGATTCTAGATGTTGGCGATGATGTAAAGATTGAGATGAAATATCCATCTCTTAATGCATTCATTGATCGTAATATGAAGAATGATCCTACAATGGAGGATGTCTTCGAACTATCTGCAGCATGTATTGATAAAGTATATCAAGGTGATGAGATCTATGATTCTTTTACAAAGAAAGAAGCAGTAGACTTCATTGGTGACATGAATCAAGATCAATTTTCTAAGATCCAAGAGTTCTTTGAGACTATGCCTAAACTAGAGCATACTATTACAGTAAAGAACCCTAAGACTAAGAAAGAAAGTGAGGTTAAACTGGAGGGTCTTGCATCTTTTTTCGCATAGCGATGTTGCACGACAGTCTTGAGAATTACTTTAAGACTAATTTTGCTCTCATGCAGCATCATAAGTACAGTTTAACGGAATTGGAAAACATGATCCCATGGGAACGTGATGTTTATATTACGCTGCTAATACAGTATCTAAAAGAAGAAGAAACTCGTAGGAAGCAACGTGAGAACAAAGGTCAGATAGCACTCTAATGACAGCAACGATTAGAAAATTTATTAAAACTAATCCTATAAGAGTAACAACTCCTTATAGCAAGCAGTTGCGTGCACATCAGATTCAGTATCATAGATTAGGTAATACGCTAACAGGCATTGGTGAAGGTCTAGCGTCTATGCAAAATATGATGCAGTTTCAGTTAGATTTCTTAAAAGATTCTTTTGTAGAAGAGACTAAAGAGATAGAGCAAGAGAAAGAAAAGAAACTTGAGGTTGGTGATGTACTGGTAGAGGAACAGGAGAAACAAGAGAATTTAGAAGCAGATAAGGAAGCCGAGAAGGAGCAGGAAGCACTTGGGAATGCAGAAGAAGATGGTGAAGCAGCAGCTAAAAAGGTTCCAAAGCAGAGACTAGGTTTCTTAGAAGGTTTTGCTAAGGCACTCTCACCTGTATTTGGGTTCCTTAAGAATGTTGTTGGAAAAGTAGTTACTGTTGGATTCTATAAGTGGTTAGGTAATCCTGCTAATGTTGAGAAGATACAGTCCTTACTTAAGTTTTTTAAGGTCATATTTACATGGACAACTGGTCTCATAGGGATGGGACTAGATGGTATACTGACTGGTGTAGGTAATATATTTGGTAGTAAAGATCCTGGTCAAAGCAATCTTAGCAAGGCATTTGAGGGTATATTTGGTGTATTTAAAATATTAGGTGGAGTCGCATCTCTTTGGTTAGCTTCTAGAGTATTATTTCCATGGAAGTTAATTGGTGATGTGAAGATGATGCAGACAATAGGTACTGCATTAACTGCTGCTGAAGCACAGGGTGGACCAGGTACAAAACTCAAGAGACCTAGACTTAGGAAGTTTAAGAATATTGGTGATCGTGTTCGTAACATGCGTAGAAGAATGCAGGTTCGTGGAGGTAGGACGTTGCAGAATGTTAAATCATTCGCATCCAAGACGACGAGGAGACTTAGACCAACAAATATAAAGAGAATGGTAAATGTTGGTGCGGAGAAGTTTAAGAGATTTGGAAAGAATACTGCAGAAACATTTAAGAATCAAGTAGATGATCTAGGTAAGAATGTAGGTAACATGTGGTCGAGAGCTAGAAATATAGGTAGTATGGTTAAATCCAAAGTAGGGAAAGGTTTTAACTTTGCTAAGGATATGACTCAGAAGCAGCTCAAGAGACTTAGTAATTGGCAAGATGATTTTGTCAAGAACATGGGTAAGAACTGGCAGAAAATGAAGGAGTTTGGTAAAGGTGTAGCAAAGAAGATAGGAGATATAGCAGAATTAGCAAAAGACCCTAAGAAGTTAGTAGAAATGGTAAAGGGCAATCTGAAGGGTAAAATCAATCAACTTGTTAAGAAGGATAAAACTATAAAGAAGTTGGTTGATTTGGCAAAGAATCCTAAGAAGATTAAGGATGGTATACGAGGAATGCTCAAGAGTGCGAAGAAGAGTAAAGGATTACTAAAACTTCGCAAGGGATTGGAAATGGCGAAGAAGTCAACCAAGGGTGTTGGTGGTATAGACAAACTAATTGCAGCATTGATGGGTGTACTTGATTACACTGTATTTGGTGAGGCACCAGTCAACGCAATCTTACGGGCACTTGGTGGACTAACGGGTTATACTGCAGGTTTTTCTATTGGTGCACCGTTTGGTGGATTTCCTGGTTTTGTTACTGGTATGGCAGGTGGTGCACTTGGTGAACTAGCTGGTGATGGACTATCAGCAATGATCGCATCAGTGATTCCCAAGAAACTTAACAAAGATCCTATCATGAATGATGGTAGACCTCTTGCGAGAAATCCTTTTAAGAAAGACCAACCAGTAGAAGTGGAGGAGAGCTCAGAGAAAATATCTACCAAATCTAGAGTTACAGGTCGTTTTGATTTAGATACTGGCACAGGATATATTAATGGTATGGAAGTCTCTATGAAAGAGTATGAAGCATTTGCAAACATGAGTGAGCAAGAGAAGTTAGCAAAGTATGGTAAAACTGAGATGTCTAAAGGTGGTGTGGTACCAATGTTCAGTAAAGGTGGTCAGATTCCACAACCAATGCCTGAGTTAAAAGTGGGCGGGAATACTCTAAATATAAAAAGAGAATCAGTTAACGTAATTGCAAAGTCAACACCTAGAGCTCGAGCTAAGAATAGAAGTACTATATTAATAGTGAATCAAAGGGTCATAGTACCGAAGAATGTACCTGGTCCTCCACCTAAGGTATCCTATACCAGAACAACACCAATGATTACTGACTAATGGCAAGTTTACCAAGAGCACGTTTATATAAGATGGTGACTCCACCTCAGGTGAAGTCGGGAATCACTGTGAAAATTGGTGATAAGACTGTTGCGGGTCAGACTAGTGGTATGACCACACTGATTAAAGCAACTAACAGCCTAGGTGCTACTGCTAATAGCATAGCTATTATCGTTGAGAAGATGGTTGGGACATTTGGCGAGCAGATGAAGCAGCAGATATCTCAGCAGCAGGAGTTGATGGATAGACGGACTGAAGCATTAGAAGAGCTAACAGCATCAAGAAGAGAAGAACAAGAAGATCTAATACGAAAACAGAATTTAGCAGCAGATAAGAAAGCAGAGCAGTTGCAAGAAGGAAAACCTGCACCTGTAGTTAAACCAGATGATGAGAAAGAAACAGGAGGTAAGTTAGACTTTGGATTTGGTTTCTTAGGTGGTCTACTTAAATTCATGAGTACACTATTCACAGGTCTAGTTGGGCTTAGTTTACTTAAATGGGCAAGTAAACCTGATAATATTAAGAAGACGAAGAAGTTTATAGAAGCAATAGGAACGGTAGGTAAATGGTTACTTAACACAGCAACCTTTATGATTGACATGGGACTTGGTGGTCTCATGGAGTTTATGCAGAAACCATTAAGTTTTGGTGGTGTGTTTGGTATTCTAAAATTTGCCACTGCATTGGCAGTACTGTTTGCACCAGTAAGTTTAGCTAAACTAGGTATTGGAACTGTAATAAAACAGTTTAAGAGTGGTGCATTAGTTAAGAATCTCAAAGGGATGTTTAAGGGTATATTTGGTCTCTTTAAAGGAATCGTTGGGTTTATATCCAGAAGACCTCTTGCTGCAGCAATAGCAGGTACAGCATTACTTGCTTGGGGTATCAAGTCTAAGATGGATCAGAATAAAGAGGAAAATGAATTAGAAGACGGTGCAAGAAAAGAAGAGAATAATAGTGCAGAAAAACTACCACCAGAAGTGAAGGGTACAACGAATAATGCTACTATTGAGAAGGGAGAGGTAACTGGCGGTAATATGACAAAAGAGCAAGTGGAAGCTCAAAAGGCGTATATGAGTCTGGAAGAAGATATGATGCAAGCCATCGAAGATGGCGACATGAAGAGGCATGCACAATTACAAAAAGAACAGGATGCGTTACCAAAATTTGCAGGTGGTGGATGGATCTCAGGTCCTCAGTCTGGTTATCCTGTATCATTGGATGGTGGTAAGTCTACTAGCTTCATAGGTCATGGTACTGAGTATGTTGGACTACCAAAGAAGGCAGCAGGTGGTGCATTTGTTGTCCCGTTTGATACACCTGCAACCCGTACGAATCCTGGTCTTACTAATCGAAGAATGGCAGAGGCAACAACTAAAGGATTTTCAGTACCTTTTAGTGTTGGTGGATTACTCCCACAATATAAGGAAGGTGGACAGTATAAAGACTACTGGAAAGATAAAGACATATCTCATTTCGGTCAAATAGGATATAGGATGGGGCAGATTCAGCCCGAACACTTAGTTGTTGCATTCTCAACATTAAAAGAGAAAACTGTAACTAAGAATGGTGAAATAGTAGAGGATCAATCATATTCTCATTTCGAAGACGGAATAGCAAGTGTCGGTACGGAAGATATGATAGACCACCAGAAAGATCTGGTACAAAGAGTACAGAAAGTACCTGGCTATGAGAATAAGAACTTCATGGATATCATGTATAGGAGAAATATGATGCCACCACAACAGTTCGTACCTATTCTGAACTCTAGTGATGCAGCAAAACAAAGTGATGATAAGTGGTTCGCTGCTCGTAAACAAGATAGAGAAGCAGGACTAGCGTTCCCACCTGGTACTGCATTGATGGATAAATTATCAGAACTAGGAATATTTGCAGGTGGTGGTAAGGTAAATATAGATGCAGTAAAACATCGTGATGTGGGTGGATATATTAATAGTCAAGAATCTGCAGCAGAATCAGATTATAATGACATGAGTGGTGGTTCATCAGTCAATACAATAAATCTTCCAGATAAGGTACAATCTAGTGGTAATCAAGAAGTTCCAGTTGCACCACCTATTGTTATACCTAATGATTACGAACCACCTGCTAATGATTTCTTCCAAACTCGTTATGGGTTGATGGCAGATAGTAAAGCTTCCCCTGTTGAGATGTTCTAATGGCAGCACAAGCAAAGGATTATAAAGTAGTAGATGCTTATATTGTACATGAGGGTACAAAGTATGACATCAAAGCAATGATAGCAGAGTTCGATTGGATGGAGAGTATCGACTCACCTTTCGTGCGTTGTGATATGACAATACTAGACTCGATACAGTTTGGTGATATACTATTTGGTGATGAAATGGTTAAGCTATGTTTTGAGACATATGCATCCATAGACCCTGCACAGAGAAACAGTAGAAACGCTAAGAAGACTAGGATTGATGCTGATCTACAGATTTATAAGATTGGTAGTGTAATCAAATCCGAAAGAGCAAAGGTTTATATTCTTCATTGCTCATCACCAGAGGTATATTTAAACGAAGCAAACAGGACATTTGGTGGGTTCGGTCCTCATGCACAGAAACCAGATACAGTAAGGTATGTAATTAGTAACAAACTGAAAGCACCACAGAAGATCAAGCATAAAGGAGCAATAGAACCACATAGTAATATTAATTTCATATCACCAAACTGGAGACCAGTTGACTGCATTTCATATGTTACTGATAAAGTTGTTAGAAAAGAAAGTAAAGGAGGAAAGGGTGGTAAGATTACAACCCAGTCTGGATTCTTATTCTATGAAAATCGTTTAGGATTTAACTTCCAAAGTATTGATTACTTATGTGAACAGGAATCATTAGAGACATACACATATACACCAGGTGGATCTGCAGAAGCTGCATCAGGTGACAATGCTTATCGTATTGAGAGTGTCACATATCCTGAAAGAATGAATCATCTTGATAAGATGCGTTCGGGGTTATATAAGAACATCACTTATGGACTAGTAATTCCTGCAATATCAGAGAGTGCTATACCTAATCCTGCAGCCACTAGTAGTGTAGCATTTGATAAGTTGTATGAGTCTGGAAACGTTCCTGCAGGTTCTTCCGTACCAGAATATGCTAGCTCATTATCAGGTTCAGACTTTACAAACTATCTTGACTCTGCTAAAACAAGTACTAATTTCTTTAGTGCAGGTGGAGAATCAAGTCGTTCATTCAGTATGGAATCATTTACCTATGCAATGAACTTTAAGAATACTTCTAAACAGATACAAACTGCAGAGAATCAATCTAAAGCAGGTGGTACATCACAACCCCCTGCAGTATTTTCACTTGGGCAAGTCTTCTCTACTGCTTCTACACTAGAGAAAGCACCACCATTTGATGCGAAAAAGATAGAGCAATATTCTCAAGATCATCCAACAAGGATGAAGGTTAGGATCTTACCAAAATATACACAACAAACATCTGGTCAGCCCAATAATGGTGCTGATAATCAACCACAAGACGTACTAGTGACAGGTGCTTATGCTGCAGCAAGGTTAGCATTACTAAACACACTGACTCTTACTATTAAAGTTGCAGGTAATACTAGACTATATGCAGGTGGTATAGTTAAGACTGTTATACCTGAGTCTGGTACTGAGAACAATAGCGAAAATGTCAAGCAAGATAAGAAATATAGTGGTAGATATCTCATAAGAGGACTCAAGCATACCTACAAAAAGACTGGTATGTCTACAGAGTTGCATCTATGTCGGGATTCGGTACCAGCCCCTTGACAAAGGAAGCGAATATAAATATAATTGACGTAGTTACGGAGATTCTATGGAATCCATTGAGAAGCACATAGACAAAGATAAGGAACTGATTGACGATCCACTAGCAAATCCTGCAGCACGCAGACACGCTAAAGCGGAATTACATGACTTAGAAGAGTATGCAGAGCACCACAAAGATGAAATCAAAGCTGGTGATCACCACGACCCTAACGCATTAGAACTATTCTGCGACCAAAATCCAGAAGAACCAGAATGCTTAGTGTATGACGACTGAATTTATTAACATCGATGCACCTTATAGTTTCATCGGTGGTGGGAAGATAGAAGAATCAGTAGTAGATGGTGTTCTAGATTTCTGGGACACCTGCGATTACCTAGAGAAACAAGAAGGATACTCTGGGGGTGCTTTTGGTGCGAAGGGAGGAGTTGATAAAGATATTAAAGACTCTATTGATATGACTATTCCTAGGTATATAAAGGATAAAAGAATAACTAATTACATTGACGCTCTCGCAGAAGTAACTAGAGAGTACTGTAATTACTGGACAATGCTAAAGACTATCCACTGGGATTTGATAGAAGATTTTAATATACAGTGGTATCCAAAAAGCGGTGGGTTTAAGAAACTACACTGTGAGAGGAACAGTGCACATCCTGAGTGTACCAACCGTGTGATGGCATGGATGACATATCTTAATGATATTCACGATGGAGGAGAAACATTCTTTGATGTGCAGCAGTGTAAAGTTGCACCAAGAAAGGGATTGACTCTCGTCTGGCCAGCAGATTGGACACATATGCATAAGGGATATCCTGCACCAACTGAGGAGAAGATGATTATTACAGGATGGTATGACCTCATTATATGATAAACTAATACTTGGTCATTATGAGAACAAGAAGCAAGCATATAGTAACCCTACCAAGTGGCCATGGGTTAATATCTTGTACACCAAGATCAAACCAGATGTTCTAGAATTAAAGCAATGGTATAACTATGATGGTGAGGAGAAACCTTACAGACACTATCATATAACATTTAGATATGAATATGAGGATACGGTATTTACTAAAGCACATAATCTCTTAACTGATAAAGAGGGGTGTGAAATGCAGTGGGGATACTTTGCAGGTACATGGTATGGTGAGATCAAAGGTGAATGTATAGTCAGAGATACTAAAGTTGTTAGTGCTGTAGAATTTGATGGTACAAACTACAGGTCAATTGACACTGGATATAACATAGAAACAGGAAAATTTTCTTGGGGTAAAGAACCGTCTGAGGGGTTCTTCACTTTTACTAAGCTAAATAATTCCAGGATATTAGATGTAACATAATGGCAGTTGGAGGAAAGACCGATTTTGCAGGTCGTGATGGATTTAACTGGTGGGTGGGTGAAGTAGAAGACATACTTGACCCATCCCAGTTGGGACGTGTAAAGGTTCGTATTATTGGTTGGTATACCAGTAATAAAACTGATGAAAATGGAGACGCAGCACACTGGAACGAATTACCAACAGATATTCTACCATGGGCTACAGTTCTACTCCCAACAGATAAACCGCAGACCAAGAACGCAGGAACTACTACCGAACTACAAGTCGGTGCTAGTGTCTTGGGCTTCTTCTTAGATGGTGAAGAGGGTCAACTTCCATGTGTTATGGGAGCATTTAGAGGATTTAAGCACGCAGAGAGATCTAATGAGGCAGGTGCTAGTGGTGTAGAACGTGGAACACCAAACCAACTAGGAAGAACTACTATTGCTGAGCCGACTGTAGGTGCAGCACTAGCAACTGATACTCCACAACAGAAAGCAGTCAATAATCAATTTGCACTAGGTGGTCACCCATTCGCTAAGGTACAAGGTCAAACACCTGGTTCTGCAGAGGGTGGAGAAGAATATGCAAGGGGAGCAGTATCTAAGGGTGAAGTAGATACACCATTTAACGTATATACAAACCCATTAGGACCACCAGGTTTAGCAGGTGGTATCGCTGATGGTACTACAGGTCCTGCAAACAATGGTTTTAACCTTGATATGAAGAGGATGCTATCTGACATTGGTGTGCAGGTAGGTGGTCTAGCAAAGGATAGTGATACTGGTAACTTTATGTCTGCTATCACAGGTAGATCAGTACAAGGTAAAGCAATACTTAATCAACTGTCTAACCTTACTAACTATGTGACTAACGCAGTTAGTGGTATGTTAGCACCTTTAAAGGAACTAGCAGCAAGAGTTATACAGCAAGCGATTGATACTATATTAGGACTAATATCTAACATGGTTCCAGTTGTTGTGGTAACAGCAATCGGAGCAATCTTAGAACTTATATTTGCTATGTTCTGTAAACCTACACCTGCATGGGTGTCGGTCATGGGAAATATAATGGGATTCATAACGAACTATCTGAATAAGATATTCGATCAGGTGATGGATTTCGTGCAGGAAATGGAGTCTTCCATTACTAATTGGGTTGAGTCTGCAATGTCTGGTATCCAAGGACAAATTTGTAAGGCACTCAACTCTATCAACTCGGCAGCAAGTGGTATATTTGCAGGGGTAACGACAGCGAAAGGTGCATCAAAACTTGCTGATGGTATCAGTAGTATATTCTCTCTTGACTTCACTAAGTTAGACTTTAAGTCTATCCTTAGCATATTAAAAGCAATTCTTGCACTTATTCTTGGTGGTAAAGGTTGCAACAGAGAAAGTCGAAAACCGAAAGCACAGGCATGGGTTCCTCTCTTAGGAACCACACAGTGTGACCCTGATAGTCTTAGTGGTGTAAATGGTGTTGGTGGTGGTAATTATGATAGTTGCCCACCATCGTCAGGAACTGCAGGAGGTGGTTTACTGAACATGTCTGGTGGTGAACCTGAGTCTGGTGGATTCTATGATGACTTCTTTAAGAATGTTAATCCATTCTTGATGGAGACACAGACATCACTCAATGGTACTAGAATCCTTAATGATGCAACGCCAGGTAAAGAGAAGTTTGTTGTTTCAGGACCAGGTGGTGTTACCAACTTCCAAGATAAGATGGGTAATGAGCACCTCAATGCACCAGGTAATAGCACATCCATCATCGGTGGTGACCAATGTCAAGCTATTAAAGGTAACCATGTTCATACTGTAGAAGGTGATTACTACCTCAAAGTTATGGGGGATCTTCACATTGAGGTTTCTGGATCTATGAATACTCACGTATCAAATGGTCCAGGTGCTCAAGCATCTGATGCTAATGGTGGATTTGCTAGTGGTAGTACATGGAATGATCAGAAACCATTGCAAGCAGCAGGGGCAAGTAACAAATATACTGCAGGTGGTGTTAATGTAGCAACTGATCAGATGGCAGCAGTATTGCAGGATAAGGTTGCAAAGAGAAACAAACCACAGTTTGATGTAGAAGTTGCAGAAAGAGAAGCAAAATCCTTACACACAGTAGCAGGTGACTACGATTGTAACTATCAAGGTGACTGGACAGTACAGGCAAACAAAATAAACATGACAGCGATATCCGCTATCAACCTTAAGGGTCAGGATATCAATAACGAGGCAGCATGTATAACTAACACAGCTAACGGTGAGATTATTAATGAAGCAAACTGGATCACATCATTCTTAAACTGTGGTAGGTTTGATATCATTGGTATATTCCAAATGATGCCAGTCATAACAGGACAATTTAGTATAGTAAAAGGATCTATTGTAGATGTCACAATGGATGCACCATTTCCAGGTGTATCTCCACCTGCACAGGTTCGTCTATCATTGGGTACTACAATGCCCACAGCTATGGCAGACATAGTAACAGGTGCACAACCAGGTGGACATATGACATTGGTGGCCAGTCCGACAGGTGGCATAGGTGAGGTTGTAACTGCAGCAAAAGGTGCTATAATAAACCAGGTAACCTCTGGCATAGCATCTTACGGTGTAGGGGTAGGTTTCAGTGCTTTTGGTACTGGACTTGGAGCATGTCAGATTTACGGACTTCCTGTTATGCTTAACTAATGGATGACTTAATGGAACATCTGGTCGAGTACATCGAACATGCCTTTATTCATATCTCTACAAGACGTATAGTCATTAGGGATGAAGAGGGGTATACTGAAGAGTACCGATATGACTTTGATGAAAAAGGGATGGAATCCTATTCTGATATGGTTAACTTATTACAGGACTTTTTAGAACCTGATGAACTGACTTTTGTATTCTAATGAACAACTTAATAGAAGTATCACCCGATGAGGTTAGCAATAACCTTGGGTTCCTCTTGACATTATTGGAAAGAGGGCATACAATAAAGATTCTACAGGAAGGTAAGCCATCTATCATAATGGCAGAAGTTCCTGAGTTTACTAACAAGTATGAACAGGAAGTAACACCTGATATACCCATGCCTAGTGATTGGAAAGCAGATCCCGTTGGGGTCAAACAATTTGTTGAGGAATCACTAAGCGAAATGCAACAAGAACTAAAGGAATGAAGTATCACTTGTATGATGACAAAGAAAGGCACCAAGGTACTTTCACGAGCGTAGAGCAGTTGAGAAACTTTCTATGTGACCGTAAGTATAATACTAACTGTGACTTTGACTTGTCTTGTACATTTGATTACATAAGATCAATCAATTGGTTTTTCGATATAGAGGAGTAACTATGGACTACGATGACAGTAATTGGAGAAATGAATACATAGACCTGTGTAGTCACCGTCTGACTAAACGTCAGATTGAGTTACTAGAGCATGGTCCTAAAGGTCTGTCACAGGCATGGTTAGTTGGTGCCATGAGAAACGACTGGAAAAGGATTAAGGGGTATAAAGACCCAGAACCACCTGATGAAATGGCAAACCAATCTTCGTTATCAGAATTTTTTAAGAAGACTAAAGACCTATGAGCGGACCACACACAGAAAAATATGATATTCCAGAACAGGATCACAAAAGACTGAATAAGTTAAGTGATGTTATAGGAGATTATTTGGAAAGTGAAACCAATGCTGTTAGTGCATATGAGGATATTATAACTGAATTAGATACTTGGATTAAGTATCATCAAGAGCAATTAGAGAAGTCAAAAAGACTTCGAGACCTCTTGATGGGAGGACGGTCTGCTGAACGTATAAATAACTTGGAAGAACCAATATAGATGTATAGTGGCAACTAAGAGAATATCACAACTTGATACTATTGCTGATGCACTGGTGACAGGAGAAGCAGTGCTTCCTATTGTCATTTCGGATCCACTAATACCAAATCGAAAATCGAAAGTTAATCAACTTTTTAGGTCAGTTTCTGCGGGGTCACAAGCCGCTCCAGGACTGGCTTTTGACTTGGACAGGGACACAGGAATTTACCAGAGTGCAGTTAATGAAATTGGGTTAACATTTGGTACTGCATCGTTGTATAATCAGCGAAATGCAAACCAAGATGGATCATCAACTTTACAAGTACGTGCAGTTGATACAGCATCCGCTAACGCAAACGTAGAAATAGTACCTCAGGGTAGTGGATATTTTACTGTTAACGGTACAGCACAGTTTACAGACTCTAACGTCTTCTTTGAGGGTGATCAGAACCCTGCAAAGAAAGTTGTGTTTAACGTAGATACAGTTTCTACTGCAGGTGGTGTAAGACGATTTGACTTTCCAAGTGTAGGTTCCAACACTTCAGCGACTATAGTTGCTGCAGATACGTTCCAAACTTTGACTAACAAGTCGATCATTATTAAAGATAATGACTTAGCGATCACTGGTTCTACTGATGTATCTAAGATTGCCAAGTTTGAGACTGACGCATGGGATGCACCAGGTCAACACATTTATCGTTTACCTGACTATGGTACTACGATAACTCAATCTACATTACTTGATGATATTACTCAGCAAGATGTGAAGAACAAGAACATGGTTAACCCCACGTTCTCTACGACTCCATCTACAGATGAGAATAATCCTACCAAGTATGTTATCTTCGATTCTAGTGTTATTACACAGAATAGGACAGTTACATGGCCAGACCTTAATGTTAAGGTCGTTGGTGAAGCATCAACACAGACATTGACTAACAAAGTCTATAAAGGTGCGATATTTGAGGATAGTGCAGATGCTACTAAGAAGATTACATTTAATCTTACAAACCTCAATTCCAATAGTAACTTACAATGGACAGTTCCAGAGGGGTCACTAGCAGAACCTCTAAATAATGGTACTGATTCCAACGTTTTTGTAGCAGAAAAGGCAACACAAACCATTTCTAACAAAACGATGGAGACAATGAGGATTAACAACCCAGAGAATGTTAACGGTTTCATTACTATTGATGCCACTAACATCACCACTGGTGTTAATATTCAGTTTCCAGCCGCAGATGCTACGCTACTATCTACTAACAACATCGAAGCGGTGGGTGTTAGCTTTGGTGGTCCTTTATCTGCACCAACGTTCGGAGGCAGACTCCGTTTACAATCTTTTTTCCAAGCAGGGTGGTAAGAAATGACAGCAGGTAGATTAGCCGCAGTTAAACCAGGGGCTACAACAAGTACCTCACTTTATCGATGCAATATTGATAATACAGCGTCCACAGTTATGACCGCAACCAATCAAAGTAGCGGTGCTCTAACTTATCGTGCAGCATTGCGTGATTATGACCAGATATTGCAAGTAGATGGAGATGAGACAACAGCATTACAATTTGCTAAAGGTAATCCAATATCATCATACAAGTTAAAGATTACGCCAGGTATTGCGTTTAACGGTGCTATACCAGGTGCAGACATAGCAACAACTAATGGTTCAGTTGCTAAACTGTTAGATGTATATAAGGATACAACAGTATTAACAAGATATGTAAAAGTTGAGAAGAACTATTCTACTACAGTAGATAACGCTAACCTAACTGGAATCCCTGCAGTAGGTGAACCGTTAACTGGTGGTACTTCTGCTCTAACTTCTACACTTCGTAACATCGATACAGATACAGGAACATTTTATGCTACTGGTCCTGACGTAGCAAGTGGTTCTACAACAGTTAATGTCTCTAGAAACACAGGTTTAGCAGATAATGCTAGATTGATGCTATCAACACAGGCAGCAACTACAGGTACTGAGATTATTTCTATTGATGCTTCTGGTATCAATACTACAAATAACCAACTGACTGTAACTAGAGGTGTATATGGTACAACAGCGTCAGCAATTCCATTCGGAGCATTTGCAAAATGCTTTATTGACTCTGCTACTACATCCACAATCAACGAAGGCGGTACGTTTGCTGCAGGTGACACAACCCTGACACTTGCTGATGCTACTGGATTCCTAGAAGGTGGTTACGTATTCATTGGTAATGAAGTTTTAAACGTCACTGCAGTTGCAGGTAATGACTTAACAGTTGTTCGTGGACAGTATGGTACTTCTGCTATCAACCATAATGATGGTGCTACAGTTACAGCAATGACTGATGCAGGTGACTATCATCTTAACTTCTGGACTGAAGGTGAGACAATTACAGGTGGTACTTCAGGATTTACTGCTCCTCTGAACTATTCACAGGGTGCAGGTAACATACCAAACCAAGATAGATTTATTATCTCAGAAACTACTGCGGGTGGAACCTACTCATTATATCTAAACCAGACACTTAATAATGAGCGTACTTATAAGTTCGATCAATCAGATAGTAGTAACACTGGTCATCCATTCAGATTATCTGAAGCTGAGGATGGTACACAGTCACTAACTGGTACTGAATATACAACTGATGTCACTAAGGTAGGAACACCAGGACAAGCAGGATCTTATTTACAAATTTTAATTACTGATAATACTCCATTATCACTAGCATCTTATGCTGAACCTGCAGTAGCAAACACTGCTGATAGTAACTCAGGATTTGGTTGGACAATGAGTGTTGCATTATCTCCTGTTTATGAAGAGATATTCATATATAAAATTAGTGGTGAAGCGTTCGCTGCTGCTGACCAATTTACATTGGGTGGCACTACTTATACTATACAGGCAAGTGGAGTTACAGTTGGTAAGTGGGGATTCGTTCATGACTTTGATGCAACAAACAACTTAGTTAAGATTTCCTTAGACGGTGCTAGTGCAGCATTTGCTGTAGGGGATATCATTTACGATACTCCAACACTACTTGATGCCAATAGAACTGCTAGTGAAATTGTATCTGGTAAAGGTAAAACACTTGATACAATTGGTGCTGCCAATGCATCAAGAACTGAAGGAACTTATAACGGTCTATTACCTACAGGTGGTAATGGTTCTGGTCTAAAAGTTAATATTTCAGTAGCAGCATCTACAGGTGCAGCGACTGTAACACTCGTGAATGGTGGTAAAGACTACCAAGCAGCAGACACAGTTACTGTTACTGATGCAAACTTAGGTGGTGGCGGTGCTCCCAACCTAACATTTAACGTTGCTAGTATTGGTACTGGTAATGCAGTAGGGGCAACAGCAACTACTTTTGTTAATGCAGAGGATTACATTGCATATGATGATGCTCTAGCAGCAAATACTGCTGAGAGAATAACTGGACTAGTAGTTGGTCCTGGTCAAAACATCATAGTTTATTCTTCAGCTGCTGATATTTCTTACAATGTAACTGGATTTGAGTCAGCGTCTGAGGATTACGTCCAAGTCCTTAATACGAAGTCAACTACGTAAATAAATACCTCTGAAGGAACAGATTAAATGGCACTAACCCGTCTAAAGAATATCATCACATCGAGGACTGGTCGTATTATATACGTCAACCCCGATGACTTTGATGCATCCGATGCTTACGATAACAGAGGTAACTCAGCGTTACGTCCATTTAAGACGTTGCAACGTGCTTTTCTAGAAGTTGCTAGATTTTCATACAGAGTTGGTCTTAGTAATGACGAATTTGACGCATTCAGTATATACCTGTATCCGTCAGACTATGTTATTGACAATAGACCAGGTGTAGCAGATTATAATGATATACAACCTTTTGACTCTAACACAAACTTTGATCTAACCAGTTCGAGTAATGTTCTTTATAAATTTAATGCAGCTGCTGGTGGTATTATTGCTCCTCGTGGTGTCTCTGTTATTGGTTCGGACTTACGTAGAACCAAAATCATTCCAAAATACGTCCCTTATCCCACGGTTCAGGGTTCTCTCGGTATTACTGCTACTAACGAGCCTGTTACTGCTGCGATTTTTAAACTCACAGGTGGATGCTATTTCTGGCAGCAATCCTTTTTTGA